>ERZ791825.961-NODE-961-length-18070-cov-8.505190_pt1 | contig 18070 bp, 14 predicted proteins | sample MGYA00510298_ERZ791825 | MGnify/ENA primary metagenome ERZ791825 (study PRJEB30046, sample SAMN00792010) | human gut metagenome | study: EMG produced TPA metagenomics assembly of the A metagenome-wide association study of gut microbiota in type 2... | reverse complement strand
CCCATGCTTCTAACGAGGCTGAATCCATGTGTTCCGATTCTAGCGACGACACATTGCGAGGCCGTTCTCCTTTTGTCCAAACTCAACGTCGACCACCGCATTGAAGTGGAAGTGAGCATGGTTGAGCTGGATGTGACTGCTGCGGAAAGCAAGGCAACTTACAATGAGATTCGGAACTATGTGTGGGAACACCACCAGTTGAAGGTGTCCAACCTCTACATTGCGCAGGTGAAGCAGAAGTACGGCATCATCGAGCGTGAGAATTACCATAAAGCGAAAAACGAGAATGCCAAGCAGCCCCAGTGTCCGAAGGAAAAAGAGGATGCGATTGTGGAAGCATTGAAGCATTTTCAGATGATTTGATACGCAATCACCCCAGAGAGAATAGCCTCTTGTGCGTTCTCTCTGGGGTGATTTTTGCGTTATGCTACTTCCGGGTAGCGCATATATACATACTCGTAGATTTTCTTCTGGTAGGTCTGGATATCGCTTACATCATAGCTATTGGGAAGTTCTTGCCAAAGGGTATTGCGAATCAGGTTATCCACAATCGCCTTAGTTTCCTGCTTGTCCGTCCAATGGTCGAGTTTGGCAATCTGCTGTTTGATTTTTGTCAACAAGTCCACAGACACCTTCTTGATCGTTTCAATTTCCTGCTTCGTGAGGTTCTCCGAAAACAGCAAATCGTACACTGAAAGTTCCTCATCGCTGGAAAAGCCCTCACGCACATAGCGCTGCTGCTCCGTGTCCAGTGAACTTGCAAGCTCCATCAGATCCATGAAGGTTTTCTCAATGGTTGCCCGGTTCTGCTCTGCATTATAGGCATCTATGATCTCCTGATAGCGGTCATAATAATCAATGCGCTGCGGGTTTGCAAACAGCATTTTCGCCAATTGCTGATTCACCAGTTCATCCAGATCGCGCAGCAAGAGATTCTTCCGCCGGGTGTGGGCAAACTCCCGGCTCAGCAGGTCAAAATCAATTTTGCTGATGTCAAACTGCCGGGAAGGTACAGCCTCCTGATCCGGCTTTTCCACATGGATGTACTCGTTGACGATGCCGTTGATCTGCACCATCAGGTCCGTGTTATCTGCGTGTTTCCGCTTCTGCTGCAAGCCCTCGTAGATGGCGAGAATTGCGTTTTTCCGGGCGCGCACGGTATCGTCCACATCGTCACGGTCTGCGTAGCGGAACAGCCGCGCCAGCTCAGACGCATAGGTCTGAAAGGTTTTCTTGGTTTCCAATGTCGCGCACATTGCGTTGACCGCATCCTGTACAAGGCTCATCTTTTCAAAGTCCTGTGCATCCACCAGTTCCTGCAGCTGGAACCCATGTTCTGCCAGAAAACCGTCCGTTTTTCCAATGACCGTGCAAATACGCTGAATCAGCTCCGTTTTGTCCACCGTCGGGTCAATGCCCGCCGGGCTGTTCTTGCTGACCGTATAGTCCGCCAGAGCCTTGCGCAGCGCCTTTACGATACCAATATAGTCCACGATCAGGCCGTTGCTCTTGCCCTCCGAAACACGGTTTGCACGAGCGATGGTCTGCATCAGGGTATGGGCTTTCAACGGCTTGTCCAGATACAGGCAGGACAGACACTTTACATCAAAGCCCGTCAGCCACATGGCACAGACGAACACCACCCGGAACGGGTTCTTGCTGTCCTTGAATTCTTTATCCAACTCCCGTTTTTCCATTTTGGCACGGTGCGGCAGAATATCCAGCCCCCACTTTTTGAAGGTCTGCACCTCGTTCTGCTCCTGACTGATCACCACTGCCATTTCGGTTTCTTTCATCCATGCCAGTTTGCGGGCAAGTTCCTGTGCTTCCTGCTGGGTCGCTGTACCCTGCCGGGCTTCCAGTTTCCTGATCTTTGCCCGCCAGCATTCCTGCACATAGTTATACATCCGCACACAGGTGACCTTATTCAGGCAGACAAACATCGCCTTGCCGCTGGTCCAAAGGTCAGAGTAATGCTCCACAAAATCCTTTGCTATGGAGCGCAGCCGTTCATCTGCGGTGAGAATATGGATCTCCTTGGCAAATTCTCGTTCCAGCTTTTCCTCCTGCGAAGGATCAAGGTCTGCAGCTTCAATGGCATCCAAAATCCGCCCGGTGATCTCCGGCTTGTCCAACTGGGCGATCTTATCCGCGCGGTTCTCATAGTACAGCGGTACCGTTGCGCCGTCCTCCACCGCCCGCTTGAAGTCATACACCGACAGATACCCGCCAAAGGTGCGCTCGGTGATATGGTCATCTGCCAAAAGCGGCGTACCGGTAAAGCCGATGCGGGACGCCGTGGGCAGCAGGTGCATCATGTTGTCTGCAAAAATGCCGTACTGGCTACGGTGGGCTTCATCCGACAAAATCAGAATGTCGTGATCCGGGTAGATGGGCGGCTCCTTGGGCAGGTTGAACTTCTGGATCAGGGTAAACACAAAGCTGGGGTTGCCCTGCAGCTTTTTTACAAGGTCTGCCCCGCTGGATGCAATGAACTGTGAAGCCTTTGTCTTGCCCAGCAGACCGCAGTTTTCAAAGGTATCGCTGATCTGCCGGTTCAGCTCGTCACGGTCGGTCAGCACCACAATGGTGGGCGAGCCTGCAAACTTGCGCCGGATCTTCTGCGCCAGAAAGACCATGGAGTAGCTTTTGCCTGACCCCTGCGTGTGCCAGAACACACCCAGCCTGCCGTCTTTCAGCTTGCGGTTCTCGTAAGCACTGACGGCCTCGTTGACGCCGAGATACTGGTGGTTGCGCGCCAGAATCTTGGTGGTGCGCCCACCGGAATGGTCGTAAAGGATGAAGTTTTCCAGCAGATCGAGGAAGGTCTTTTTCTCGCAGATGCCCCACAGCATGGTTTCCAGTTCCACGCTGCCTGCATCGCTTTCCTTCAGACGCTTCCACTCGTGGAAAAACTCGTACTTGCTGCCAAGCGTGCCCACCTTGGCTTCCAATCCATTGGACAGCATAAGAAAGGCATTGTAATAGAACAGCTGCGGAATGGTATCGAGGTAATCCCGATAGTTGTCTATGTAGGCGTTCTGCACATCCACGGTGGGCTTTTTCAGCTCGATGAACAGCAGCGGAATGCCATTGACAAAGCCCACAATGTCTGTCCGGCGGCGGTACAGCTGCGAGTGGATCTTCATTTCTTTTACGGCGAGGAAGTGGTTGTTTTCCGGGTTTTTGAAGTCAATCACCGCCGCGCTTCGGATTTCGGTGCGGCCATCCGGCCGCTTGACCGTCACCGGGATGCCATCCCGCAGCAGAAAATACTTTTCCTCATTGATCTGCATCAGGGATGCAGTGGAAACGTGCGCCGTAAATTTCTTCTGCACCTCGTCCAGCTGGTTCGGGGTGAGCCACGGGTTCAGCCGCAAAAGCGCCTGCCGAAAATACCGGGTCAGCAGCACTTCCCCATAGCTGGTGCGGCCTAACGTCCCGTCCGGCCCCAGCTTTTCGGAGTTGTAAGCCAGCACGACCTCCCAGCCCAGAACATTTTGCAGCAGATTGCCTGCACTGTTCTGAACAAGGACATTTTCGGAGTATTCGCGGCTCATTTTCTATTCCTCCCAAACTCAGTCTTATTTTTCTTGCATTTTCTTCATTTCTTCATCGAACGCTTTTTCGCCAATTTTAGCGATGCAATGCAGCCTTAGTCCTTGTTCATACTGTCCAAGAAGTCTGTACAGCGTGCTGTCTGATGCCGCCGAAAAAGGTGCCCAATTTGTCGCACCCTGCGCCATTTCCAAGGCCGAAATCTCTATCAGCGCACTTATTTTTGCATCTCGCAATGCTTCGATCATTCCATCTCTGGTTGGATTTTCCATTTGAGCACGAAGTTTTTGAATTTTATTCATCGCGTCTTTTACGTCCTTAAAATCCTTGGCTTCAGAGCAATAGTTATTAAGAGAATCTGACATATTATGAACACCCCTTTCATCAAAGTTCAAACTATTTTATTGTTGTCCTATTTTTAACAACAGCGGCAATAACGCAATCCCCACGTCACAGCTCTTATCTGCCAGCCACGTCAAAACAGGCTTTACTTTTTCCCACTTTGACTTTTTGCTGTCTTTGGATTTTACCACTTCTTCAATCTCAGAAATTTTATCCAGCACTTCCTGTGTCTGTTCATTTGTGAGTGAAGTCATTTCTTCTACTTCTTTGCGCACCTGCTCAAATGTAACGTTAACATTCACGCTGTTGGTAACATTGACAATCTGCGAATTAGAAACTTCCGGTTTGGGCAACTGTACCGCATTCATCTGGTATTTGTACGTTTCCAGCTTTGCTTTCATCATAAGTAGATTTTCTAAAACACTGTCATCGCTATTTATCAAATGGTTATAAAAAATCAGTACACCATTCTCATTGCTTCCCCAAAGTCCCGCAGTCCAATGGCTAACACACGCTTGGTAGCGTCCATCTATTTCTCTGTGAAGCTGAAGTCTTTGCGCTGCGTCCAATTCTTTCGCTTTGCTCAATCGTTCAATATCCGCACATACCATATCATAAAAATCTTTTGGCATATCCATAATGTCACACCTCCACTTCCCCGCTCATCAACTTTGCCAGCAGTAAATTTCTTGCTGTCTTTAAACGCTCATTTTGCCCTTGTAACGTCTTTATTTTATTAAAATACACTTTCGCATACCTGTCAAATCGTTCCAGATATTCCTTTTCTGGGATTGTAATTTTCATTGCGTTAATGTCCTTGGCGTAAACATGCGGCTGTGCAGATCCCTTTTGAAGCTGGTCTATACTCACTTTACTTTCTTTTAGAAACTCATATACAAAAAACAAACTTTCCGTTCCAAGACCATCCACAAAAGAACAATCCGAGGCGAACACGTCAACCCCATATAATCTTACAAATCCCGCGTTTGCTCCTGAAGCACTTATCGTAATAACCGGTGCTTTCGTATTTGCTACATTATGATAATACGCCGGCTCTAACCCACCAGCAACAACCGGCACATTTCCTCCCTTGACTTGTGCCTTTGTAATTGTCCGCCCACGTTTGAATTCCGCTATTTGACCTACCGTTCCCCGGTGCCACCCCTCCGGCACACCATCCACAATTTCCGTGTTTTCATGCCCCGGAAAGCGCAAATCCACAAACCACTCTTTATAAAGCCGCTGGGCTGCTTCTTCCAGTAGTTTGATTTGTTTTTGGTTATTTTCAATCAGGTCATCATAGGCAGAGAGAATATCTGCAATGCGGCATTGTTCTTTATATTCTGGAATACAGAACTTGATGGTTGACAGCTTTTCCCATGAAAGATTATCCTGTGCTGTTCCCTGAGAAATTTGTTTACAATCACGTTGCAGTCTATCAAAACAGTATTTTATGAATCTAGTGTTTGCAACTCCTTCAAACGGAACAAACCCCATAATACTATCTGGGAAACAGGCCGGGAACGCCAAAACGCCCGTATCAGCAATATTTGCAGCTATCGTTATACATAACGTTCCTTTGTCCCACAATTTACTTTGTGCCAACCCACTCTCATTATATGTGTCAGAGTATTTTGTAATATAATAATCTGCATTTTTTACATCAGCTGTTTGAATAAACGGATATTTACCCCCAAAAAGTTTAGGATCATTTCTAGGCCGATGCTTCGACTTTCCTCGCGATACCGTCCCCAACTGGTCAAGCGTCTTATATTCCCACTTCATACCCCCATCTCCTCCAGATTCTTCGAGATGGTTTCCATCAGGCGGTTGGACTCTGCCTGCAATTCCAGCAGTTCCTTGTGGATTTCCTTCATCCGCTGGGCGAAATCCACACCGTCATCCTCCACAGGTGCAACGCCCACATAGGCACCGGGCGTCAGGGATGTGCCTTTCTCGTTGAAGATGGTGTCGCGGCTGGCCACCTTGCACAGACCGGGGATATCCTGATAAACGCCCTCGCCAAACTTTTCGGTGAGCCAGACGGCCTCCTTGGCAACGGTCAGTTTCTCGTTGAGGGCTTCCAGCTCCTTGTCGAACTTTTCCTGCGTGGCCTTGCGCTCCTTGCGGGGTGCTGCCTCCACAGCGGCTTTGGCTTCTTCCCGCTTGGCCTGCACGTTTTGTTCCAGTGCGGCCTGAATCTCTGCAAAGGGACGGTCGTCCGCCAGTTCTGCGTGATACTCCGCCAGAAGCACCTTGTACTTGTCCTCTTCACCGCGATAGAGCCAGACAATGGCGTTGAGGTTCTTCAGCTGCCAGTCGCTCCACTCATTCTGGGTGCGGTCCACCACGGTATAATAGTTGCGGGCGTCGATGAACAATACGGTGTCCAGCAGATGTTCCGGCTTGCCCTTATCCAGAAACCACAGCGAACAGGGCAGGCTTTTGGTGTAGAAGAAATTGTTGCCCACGCTCATCATCACGTCCACATGGCCGGTCTGGATGAGCTTTTCACGGATGTCCTTGTCTTTGCCCTGACTGTCGGTAGCCGAGGACGCCATCACAAAACCCGCACGGCCATGCTCGTTCAGGTAGGAGTAGAAATAGGACACCCACAGATAGTTTGCGTTGCCGATCTCCTTGGCCTTGTTCACACCGGGCAGGCCAAAGGGCAACCGTCCGGCACTCTGCGCCGACTCCGACTTGACCTTATCCACGTTAAACGGCGGATTTGCCATCACATAGTCGCAGCAGCCGTTCAGGTTGTGGGCATCGTGATAGAAGGTATTGGCTTCATCGCCGGACTTGATCACGCCGGTCAGGCCATGCACGGCCATGTTCATCAGGCAGAGTTTGGCGTTGTACTCCACCTTTTCCTGTCCGTAGAAAGTCATGGTGTTGTTGGCGATCATGCCCGCATGGTTTACAAAGTCGCCGGTCTGCACAAACATACCGCCGCTGCCGCAAGCCGGGTCCAGCAAAATACCGTGCGTCGGCTCCAGTACATTGACGATCATCTTCACCAGCGATTTCGGCGTAAAGAACACGCCGTCATCCTGTGCCACATTCTTGGCAAACTTATTCAAAAAGTACTCGTAGATACGGCCGATCACATCGCCGCCCACATCGTCCAACGCATCATTGTTGAAGATGCGCAGCAGTTCCCCCAGCAGTTCATCCGAGAAGATGGTGTAGTCCTTCGGCAGAACGCCCTGCAGCTGCTCGCTCTGCTGCTCCACCAGTTCCATGGCGTTGTTCACCACTTCGCCCAGACTATTCAGAGGATTGCCCTCGATGCCGGTCAGCCCCTGCTCCGGGATGTTGGCGGGCAAATTGACTAAGTAATTGTACTGCGCCTCCTTGGGCAGAAACAGTGCACTCTTTTCGGCAAAGTCGCTTTGCTCCACCGGCAGCACCCGACCGCCGCGCACGGGACGGTCTTTCAGGATCTCCCGCTCCACCAGTTTGAAGCGGCTGTACGCATACCGCAGAAAAATCAGTCCCAACACCGGCATACAGTATTGGTTCGAGGTGAGTTTAGAGCCTGCACGCAGCAGATCTGCCGACTCCCACAGGTCAGCTTCCAGTTTTTTGACGTTCACGTTGTTGGCCACGAGGGGATTCCTCCTGTTGTTTGGATTTTCATTTTCTATTGTATCACATTTTTCTGCAATGTTCATCTTTAATCATCGCTATTTTCTTTTTTGACTGGAAAAAGTTGTTTACCAATGGCTGACAATGTGTTAGAACCATATACTTTCTCATTTGGAGACGCTAATCCTGCATCCAACGGATGCAGTTCAAGGGTTTGGGATTTCCCAACAAGTATTTTGCAACGCAAATGGTGTTTGTATAGACAGACACATTGCTTGCAGATGCAGACGATGTATATACGTCTGCCCTGCTTGCGGGCGCTATAAAGCCTCTCAATGTGCCTTCCAAATTTGAAAATCATTTTGCAATCAGGACCGTCAGCTTTCAAGTTCAACTTGAAGCTGGCGGTTATTTTTCTGCACAAAAATTTTCGCATTTGCAACCGCCGCAAGCAGGGCGAGTTGGTACCAACTGGCAATTTTTGAATCCGATTTTACAAATCCAGCTTCAAAACATTTGTTGGGCTTCGCCCAAACCCGATGTTCAGCACAAGAATGCGCTAGTTTCGCACCTTAACGACCGCTGAATAAGCAAATTTCTTGGAGAAAAATTTGTTCTATGAAAATCGGCGTTGATTCATTCAATATTGCATCAAACCGGAACTATTACTTCCGGTTTTGAAGGCAAAAAGCGGAAGTATCACCTCCTAAAAATTTGAGTGATATTATGATATGCTCTATCCAGAGCCGTTCACAAGAACCGGACCTCCCAAGTCCGGTTTTCTCCCTCAAAACCGGACCTGATACGTCCTAAAAACGCTTGTATGATTGTGCTATGCTTTCTACAGCTCCTCATCGAACCTTGAAAACTGAATGACTGTCTGCATGGGATACCCGGCCATGACCCCCAAGTGGGAGAGCCGGAAAACGCCGCCGAAAGGGGGCAGGAACACCATGCAGAGAGAACGGTACTCAAAATTTGAAATTACGTTGATACGCAAAACCAGAACCAATAGTTCCGATTTTGCCTTGAAATTCACTTCATATTTTTTAAAAACCGGAACTACCAGTTCCTAAAAATGAAATTTACGATGTGATACAATTTTTTCAATGGTTTACAGCAGAAAACCGGAAGCACTACTTCCGCTTTTTTATAACCAAAAACCGGAGGTACGACCTCCTAAAAAATCTTCTATGAATGTGTTAATCTAATTTCAGAGCCTTCATCGAACCTTGAAAACCTCATGACCGTCTGCATGGGATACCCGGCGAAGACCCCGCAAGAGCGAGCCGGAAAACGCCGCTGGAAGGGGGCAGGAAATCCATGCAGAGAGAACGGCGTAAGAACAATGATATTCTATTTCATTTCAGAAAGGATGGTTTGCCTATGACAAAACTGAGCCAGCTTAAAATCGATCCGGAGTTCCAGAATCAAATCAACCCTCCGTCGTTTGAGGAAACCCACCAACTGGAAATGAACATCCTAAAAGAAGAACGTGTACTGAATCCGATCATCACGTGGAACGGCTATATTGTGGATGGACATACACGCTATCAAATTCTTCGGAAATATCCATTTATTCCATTTGAAGTCATCGAAAAAGAATTTTCCAGCCGTTATGAAGCACTCGTATGGATCTGTAAAAATCAGCTTGGGCGGCGAAACCTGACCCCAGAACAGAAAAAATTTCTGATCGGAAAGCAGGCAGAGACGGAAAAGCAAATCAAATCGTTTCACGGCAATCAGTATACTTTGGCATCTGAAAGTGGTCTGGTTCAAAATGAACCAGACCGCACAAAGCACGGTTCACGATCGAAGGTCGCTGCGGAACATGGAACATCCGAAAGTTATGTTTACCGTGCAGAGCAATTTGCAAAAGGTGTGGAAGCTGCGGAGGAGGCAGTACCCGGAGCGCAGAAAGAAATCCTGAGTGGAAAGATCCGGGCAACCGACCGTGAAATTTCCTCGATTGCAAAGGTTCCAAAGGAAAAGCGTCCCGAAGTTGTGGCAGAGCTTCGTAAGCCTAAAGGCGAACGGGATTCCAGTATCACGGATTCGTATTCTTCGCCTTCAAAGGGCAATGAGTTTATAACGACCTTCAAGCAAGACATTCAGGGGCATAAGAAAGGACTCAACAAGGAAGAAAAACAGAATCTCAAGGATGCCGTCAAGAGCATCTATTCACCTCGCCGCTTGGCAGATGGCGAAGCCATGATGTGCGAGATTCAGGGAGCGCAGGAGGATTTTGTCCGGCGGTAGGAAATGTGCTTTCGTGAATACCTGGATATTCTTACTGAACCGAAGAACAATGAGAAACTGCTGATTTTTATCGACCGTGCCAGTCGGTATCTTCAGACGGTAAAAGATCGTCTGAACAATGATGGAAACCAAAACTCTCAAACGGTTTAGCACTAATTCGGATGTAAAAACGGAGGTGAATGCCATTTCAAATTATTTGAAACCCAATATGCCGCTGCCGCAATATCTGCCCTATCCCCGCTTTCTGCTGGATACCGACTTGAGCCACACAGCGAAGTTGCTCTACACCCTGCTGCTTGACCGGGCAACTCTTTCTCAAAAGAACAACTGGATGGATGAGCGCGGCTTCGTCTATGTGATTTTCCCTCTTTCTGCATTAAGCAACGCTCTGCGATGCAGCACTATGAGCATTAAACGTGCGTTGCGCTCGCTGGAAGATGCCGATTTGATTGAGCGCAGAAGAGGTCGCATTACTGTGCCCAACAGCATCTTTGTAAAAGTTCCGACAGCGCAAAAATGTTCCCCTGCATGGAACGATTCTGTTCCATCCGATGGAACAGAAATGATATCTTCCACGGAACAAAAGTGTTCCACTAACCAACGTAATAAGAACCTCCTGAAAAATAGCCACCTGACAAGAACAACAGACGCTCATTTGACCTTTGGAGAATATCAAAATGTCTTTTTAACAGCAAAGGAGTACAGGCGACTCAAAGCTGATTTCTCCGGGCTGGATGATCTAATCGAACAGCTTTCGGCTTATATCCAGTCTACCGGCAAAAAATACGCTGATCATGCCGCTACCCTGCGCATCTGGGCGAAACGGCAAAGACCAGAACAGAAGCAAGAACCGGGCATCCCGGACTACACATTCAAGGAAGGAGAAAGTCTATAGAGACGATTGAAAAAATTTTTGAACAGTCCGTTTCCAGTATTCCCGAAAATCCAGAAGATTATTATGGCAAGGACGGTCTGCTTTATTGCGGAAAATGTCATACCCCAAAAGAAGCATTCTTTGCAAAGGGCATCGCTCTGATGGCCAAGAACAAGCACCCCATTGAATGCAGCTGCCAGCGCACGGAACGAGAAAAACAAGAAACCCTTATCAGCCAGCAAAAGCACAACGACCTTGTGCGGCGGCTGAAAGCAGAGGGATTTTCTGACCCGTCAATGCTGGACTGGGCCTTTGAAAACGACAATGGCCGCAGCCCGCAGATGCACCATGCACACCGCTATGTGGAGCAGTGGCAGACTATGCGTTCAGAGAACATCGGGCTGCTCCTCTGGGGCGGTGTCGGCACGGGCAAGAGTTTCCTTGCCGGCTGCATTGCGAACGCTCTGATGGCTCAGGAGGTGCCTGTGCGCATGACGAACTTTGCCCGGATCCTGAACGAGCTAAACGGCAGCTTTTCCGAGCGGAATGAGGTCGTGGACAAGCTCTGCCGCTATCCCCTGCTCATCATTGACGATTTCGGTATGGAGCGTGGCACCGAGTACGCACTGGAACAGATCTACAACATTGTAGACAGTCGCTACCGCAGCCGGAAGCCCCTGATCGTCACGACCAATCTGACACTGGACGAGATACGGCACCCACAGGATACTGCTCACGCCCGAATCTATGACCGCCTGTTGGAAATGTGCGTTCCGATTTCATGCATTGGGGTCAGCTTACGGAAGGAGAACGCACAGGAAAAGCTGGAACGCTTAAAAATTTTAATCGGATAGATCAGAAACATTTCTGAAGGAATCTGCAGGACGTCCTAAGTTCTGCTACAAGGAAATGTAGTTGCCTATTGAATAATTGCCACCGTACAGAAACCAGCCCTGTCCCTTCGAAATACTCTGCGCCCACACTCGATGAATGGAGCGCATTCGCAACCTTTCTAGCCGATGTGATTGAGAAGTACGCACCGGTCTTGGGAATAGACAACGCCGTATCCTCAACCAACAACGAAAATCAACAAGATACGGTTGATGCCGCTCTTGCAGCATGATATAATTTTCTTGTAATATTTGTCCCAACACAATGGTAGGATCTTCCCCTCCACTGTATTACATACACGGAACGAGGTGCTTAAAATGAATCGACCAGATGACTCTCCCAAAAATTCTATCATCATCTACACCACAGAAGATGGCCTGACCAAAATCGATACTACCTTTGACGGTGACACTGTCTGGCTTTCCATTGACCAGATGGCTGAGTTGTTCCAACGTGACAAATCCACAATTTCCCGTCACATCAAAAACATTTTTGCAGAGGGTGAGCTTGAACGAGATTCAGTTGTTGCAAAATTTGCAACAACTGCCGCAGACGGAAAGACCTATCAGGTCGAATTCTACAATCTTGACGTCATTATTTCTGTTGGTTATCGTGTCAAATCCAAACGAGGCACACAGTTCCGTATCTGGGCAACTGGCATCCTGAAGGAATATATGCGCAAGGGATTTGCGCTGGATGACGAACGCCTGAAAAATCTGGGCGGCGGTGGATATTTCAAAGAGCTGTTAGAACGCATCCGTGACATCCGTGCTTCCGAAAAGGTGTTCTACCGTCAGGTTCTGGAAATCTATGCAACCAGCATCGACTATGACCCGAAAGCCGAAATATCTGTCCAGTTCTTCAAAAAGGTTCAAAATAAAATCCATTATGCCATCCACGGTCAGACTGCCGCTGAGGTCATTTACAACCGTGCAGATGCCGAAAAGGAATTTATGGGTCTGACCACTTTCGCAGGAAACCAGCCCACTTTACGAGAAGCCACTATCGCCAAAAACTATCTGAACGAGAAAGAGCTTCGTGCTATGGGGCAGTTGGTTTCCGGTTATCTGGATTTTGCCGAGCGTCAGGCAGAACGTGAACAGCCCATGACCATGCAGGATTGGGCAAACCACCTTGACCGTATTCTGACTATGAGCGGCGAGCAGCTGCTTATTGGCAATGGCAGTGTGACCCACAAGCAGGCAGTGGACAAAGCTACTACCGAATATCGGAAATACAAGGCTAAAACCCTCAGCGATGTGGAGCAGGATTATCTGGATTCCATTAAGTTTCTGGAGCAGAAAACAGACAACAAATAACCATTTTGTGAGGTTTTTATGTCACAGGAAAAGACATAGGTTTACATTTACACCCGTGTTTCTACGGCCATGCAGATCGATGGCTATTCGCTGGATGCACAGAAAGCTCGCATGAAAGCCTATGCAGACTTCAACGACTACCAGATCGTCGGCGAATATGAGGATGCCCGGGCAAAGAAGCAGGCTATCGAAGCGGATAAAATCACAGGCGATAACATTTACAAAGTTCTCATCTGCTTTGAAAAGCTCTACAATGTGATGAATCCCCTTGAACGCAAAAAGCTGATGGAACATCTGATTTCTGAAATTCAGATCTACCCGGAGCGTCAGCCCAACGGTCAGTGGCTCAAATCCATCAAATTCCGACTGCCTATCGTTGAAAGCGACATTGATCTGTGTTTGGACAATGAAAGTCATACTGAATGTGTCATCGCACTTTCCAAGGGCAAGATCGACTCCTGAAAAGGGATACTTTAAGATGATATAAATTCAAACCACGGTTCGTCGGAGCGTTATGTTCTCTGCGAGCCGTGGTTTTCCCTCGCTCAAGCTGCCTAATAACAAAAAACGGCCGGAGTTACTCGTCAGGCAACTCCGGCCGTTTTGTTTTTCTTCTTATTCCTCTTCGTCCCTGGCCCAGTGATAGGCGCAGCGGACAGCCTTATTCCAGCCCTTGATGCGCTTGGTGCGTTCCTCTTCCGAGATGGCCGGGCGGAACACACGGTCCACCGACCAGTTGCGGGTGATGTCCTCGGCAGACTGCCAGTAGCCTACGGCGAGACCGGCCAGATAGGCCGCGCCCAGCGCCGTCGTTTCCACACAACGGGGGCGCTTGACTTCGAGGTCGCTGATGTCGGCCATGGTCTGCATAAGGTAGTTATTGGCCGATGCGCCGCCGTCCACCCGGAGAGACTTCATGGCGATGCCGGAGTCCGCCGCCATGGCGCGGAGGACATCGTTGACCTGATAGCAGATGCTGTCCAGCGTGGCGCGGATGATGTGGTACTTGTTGCAGCCCCGGGTGAGGCCCACGATGGTGCCGCGGGCGTACTGGTCCCAGTGGGGCGCGCCGAGGCCGGTGAAGGCCGGCACGACATAACAGCCGTTTGTGTCCTTCACCTTCTGGGCCATATACTCGGAGTCGCGGGCCTCTTCCAGCAGGCGCAGCTCATCGCGGAGCCACTGGATGGCCGCACCGGCCACGAAAATAGAGCCTTCCAGCGCATAATTCACCCTGCCGTCGGGGCCGCAGGCGATGGTGGTGACAAGACCGTTCCGGGATGTGACCGGCGTCTCACCGGTGTTCATGAGCAAAAAGCCGCCGGTGCCGAAGGTGTTTTTCGCCTCGCCGGAGGCAAAGCAGGTCTGGCCGAAGAGGGCCGCCTGCTGGTCGCCTGCCGCACCGGCAATTTTTATCTCGCCGCCGAAGTGCATCGGGTCAGCGTACTCATAAAAGCCGCTGGACGGCACCGGCTTCGGGAGCATACATTTCGGGATGTTCAGCTCCTGCAGGATCTCGTCGTCCCATTCCAGCGTGTGGATGTTGAACATCATGGTGCGGCTGGCGTTGGTATAGTCGGTGACATGCAGTTTTCCGCAGGTCAGCTTCCAGATGAGCCAGGTCTCCACGGTGCCGAAGAGCAGTTCTCCCCGCTCGGCCCTTTCGCGGGCGCCGGGGATATGATCCAGTATCCACTTGAGCTTGGTGGCCGAAAAATAGGCGTCGATGATGAGGCCGGTCTTCTGCCGGAATTTCTCCGTCAGGCCCTGGGCCTTCAGCTCATCGCAGTATTCGCTGGTGCGGCGGCACTGCCAGACGATGGCGTGGCAGATGGGTTCCCCGGTCTCCTTGTCCCAGACGATGGTGGTCTCCCGCTGGTTGGTGATGCCGATGGCGGCGATGTCCTCGGCCCGGGCGCCGACCTTGTTCATGGCCGAGAGGGCCACGCCCAGCTGGGTGGCCCAGATCTCATTGGCGTCGTGCTCCACCCAGCCGGGTCTCGGGTAATACTGGGCAAATTCCTTCTGCGCGACGCTGCAGATCTCACCCGCTTTGTTGAACAGGATACAGCGGTTCGAGGTGGTTCCGGCGTCCAGCGCCATGATGTACGACATAGGCTCTTCTCCTTTTCCTGCTCTGATTTTATAGTGTCAGAACGCCAGCGCAGGGCTCACTTCGTTCCGCCGCTGGGTCTGGACGATACAATCCTTGTCCGGCACGACGCCCGCCGCACCGAGGGTGGAAAAGACGGTCTGCAGCGCCAGCATAGGGGTGTTGTTCTCCTGCGAGAGGTGGCAGAGGGCAAACTTCTTGCAGCCCTCCTGGATGAGTTCCAGCAGCTTTGCCGCGCACTCGTCGTTGGAGAGGTGGCCCCGGACCGACTCGATGCGGGCGCGCAGATAGTAGGGGTATGGCCCGCTGCGGAGCATATGCAGGTCGTAGTTACTCTCAAGGGCCACAAGGTCGCAGCCGGAGAGGGCTTCATGTACGGCCGGGGTCAGCACACCGAGGTCGGTGGCGATGGTCATGGTCTTCTCGTCGGGGGTGTGGATGCGGTAGCCCACACAGGGGACGTCGTGGCTGGTGGGGAAAGCTTTGACCCCAAAGACACCGATGTCCTCTTCCCTGCCCGGCGTCAGGGCCGTCAGGTCGCAGCTGGCGGGGACGACCCCGTTTGCGTCCAGAAATTCCAGTGTTTCCTCTGCGCCGTACACCGGCAGCGGATATTTTTTCAGGAAGGTGGAAAGGCCCTTCACATGGTCGCTGTGCTCATGGGTGACAAGAATGCCGTCGCAGTCGGAGATGTTCAGCTCCAGCTCCTTGAGGGCTGCGCCGGTGGTGCGGACGCCTTTGCCCATATCCACGATGAGATACCGCTCCCCACAGCGCACGACGCTGCTGTTGCCGGAGGAACCGGAATAAAGAGAGATGAATTCAGACATGATAAACCTCAACAAATAAAACCCCTCCGTCTGCTGCGCAGTCATAAAAACGCAGGGACCTGACGGACTGCCAATGTCTCCCCCTCGACAGGGGAGGCGGCACACCGCAGGCGTGACGGAGAGGTTTTTCTAATTACAGAGCCTGTTCCAGTGCAGCGGGCATCCGCTCCACCTTCCTGATGTCAGCACCGAGGCCGCGCAGCTTCTCCACGATGTTCTCGTAGCCGCGCTCGATATGGCCGATCTCCTCGATCTCGCTGGTGCCGTCGGCCATCAGGGCTGCAACGACCATCGCTGCACCGGCGCGCAGGTCGGAAGCGCGGAGCGGAGCGGGAGAAAGCTTCTCCACGCCCTCGAACACGGCCACCTGACCGTCCACCTGGACATTCGCGCCCATCTTGCGCAGCTCGTCCACATAGCGGAAGCGGTTGTCCCACACGCTCTCGGTGACGGTGGAAGTACCCTTTGCCACGCTGAGCAGAACGCCCATCAGGGGCTGCATATCGGTGGGGAAGCCCGGGTGGGGCATGGTGTTGATCTTGAGGGGCAGGATGTCGCCGGTGCGGCGAACCCGCACAGCATCGTCAAATTCTTCCACCTCAATGCCCGCACGGCGGAGCTTTGCGGTGATAGGCTCGAGGTGCTTGGGGGTGACGTTCTTCACCAGCACATCGCCGCCGGTGGCCGCTGCAGCCACCATGTAGCTGCCGGCCTCGATCTGGTCGGGGATGATGCTGTAGGTGCAGCCGTGCATCTGCTCGACGCCGCGCACCTTGATGACATCGGTGCCTGCGCCGCGCACATCAGCGCCGCACATATTCAGGAAGTTGGCCAGATCGACCACATGGGGCTCCTTGGCACAGTTTTCCAGAATGGTCTGACCCTTGGCCATGACAGCGGAGAGCATACCGTTCATGGTAGCGCCCACGCTCACCTTATCAAAGAAGATATGAGCGCCGTTCAGCTCGTCGGCGTGGACGGTGATCATGCCGTAGTCCACACTGTCCTCTGCGCCCAGAGCGCTGAACACCTTCAGGTGCTGGTCGATGGGGCGGGGGCCGAGGTTGCAGCCTCCGGGCATGGCCACCTCGGCCTTGCCGAAGCGGGACAGCAGTGCGCCGAGGAAATAGTAGCTGGCGCGCATCTGGCGGGACAGGTCGTCGGGGACGTTGGTGCCGGTCAGATGGGTGGTGTCGATCTCGTAGGTGTTCTTGTTCAGCATCCGGACCTTTGCGCCCAGCACACTGAGGATCTTGAGGCTCACCGCCACATCGCTGATGTCCGGCAGGTTCTCGATGACGCAGACGTCCGCTGCCAGAATGGTAGCGGGCAGGATGCCCACAGCCGCATTTTTCGCGCCGGAGATGATGACTTCGCCGTGCAGGGGCTTACCGCCCGTAATAACAAACTTTTCCAATTTTATGATCTCCTTGTCACAGGCCCGCTCCCCGCAGGCCCAAAAGGTCAGTTCAAGGTACGTTATTCCTTCTCGCTGTACAAAGCTCACAACCAGTTGACACAATTACAGCTACTTTATTATACACAACTTCCAGCAAAAAGCAAAGCCCCAATGCACGCTCGTCGATTATTTTCTGTTTTGCCCAGTTTCTTTTCTATTATCCCCGGATTTTGTCTCTTTTTAAGGAAAATTTTACATTTGCCGCTGCTTACCACACACTGTCGTCGCAGCGGGTCTCCTTGATCCAGCCCAGCTGATAGGCCCGGACCAGCTGTTTGAGGTCGTGGACCTTCTCCCGCAGGATCTCGCCCTCGTCGGTCTCCTCCACAAGGATGCGGTGGTTCTCCGTCTCGAGGATGTTCTTTTGGGAGAGGATGTCCAGATTCTCGTTCACAGCCTTTTCGGCGCTCTCGAAGGGCTGGTGGGTGCGCAGGGACATGGTGCGGCTGGAATAGACCAGCGTGTAGCCCGCGATGCCGGTCTTTTCGTGGTAGGCGCGGCAGAAACCGCCGTCGATGACCACGAGGCGTCCGCCGCCCTTGATGGGGCTCTCGCCCTTCTTCTCCTGCACGGGGACATGGCCGTTGACGATGTGGCTGGTGCCGGGCAGGCCGAACTCGGCGAGGATGCGGCGGCAGACAGCTTCCTCATTATACCATGTATAATAGGGGTCCTTTACCTCGGTGTGGGTGGAAGTGTCTTCGACATACAGCCGCTCAAAGGTGGTCATGGCGCTGCGGCCATACAGGGGCGACAGCTTGCCGCACCACAGATACCACAGGAAATCCTGTCCGCTCTGGCGGGCGGCGCTGCCCTCGGGGGCGAAGTAGC
>ERZ791825.945-NODE-945-length-18380-cov-8.217681_pt1 | contig 18380 bp, 14 predicted proteins | sample MGYA00510298_ERZ791825 | MGnify/ENA primary metagenome ERZ791825 (study PRJEB30046, sample SAMN00792010) | human gut metagenome | study: EMG produced TPA metagenomics assembly of the A metagenome-wide association study of gut microbiota in type 2... | reverse complement strand
CTGCCCGGCGTCGTCAGGGCCAAGGGGGCCGGGTCCCTCTGTGAGGCGCTGGGCGTGGGCGAGCCGACGCTGAACGATATTGTGGCCGAGCTGTGCAAGCCGGGACGCGACGTCCGCGACAGCCTGCCCAAGCCGCTGCTGCGCAGTGACGTCATGGGTCTGGACGATCTGAAACCCGGCATGGAGCTGACCGGCACCGTGCGCAACGTCATAGACTTCGGCGCGTTCGTCGATCTGGGTGTGCATCAGGACGGCCTGGTCCATGTTTCACAGATCAGCGATAAATTTATCAAGCACCCGCGCGAGGTGCTCAAGGTCGGCGACATTGTGCGGGTCAAGGTGCTGAATGTGGACACCGCCAAGAAGCGCATCGCCCTGACGATGAAGGGCGTGCCCCAGCAAAACTAATACAAAACCGGCACGAACATATATAAATGTTGCATATAAAAAAAGATGGTGTTAAGACTTTAACGAGATAAGTCGTACATTTACACCAAAACACGACAAAAACATTCAGAAAACGAAAATATTTGTTGGCAAATACATAATATATGTGAAAGCAAAAGGCCGCGGCGGGCAAAACTCGGGCATTCTGACCAAAAGCCAAAAATGAAGGATTTTCTCTTTTGTGCAGGAAATGGAAAAAATCGGATTTGTGCATTGTGAACAAAGAAACGGCACATAATTATGCTATAATGCCCAATGTAAGGAGCAGATAGAGCATGGTGGCTCACCTCCTTACCGCAAGCCGTGCGCCCGGTTCCGCCCTGGACACCGGTGCTGAAGATGCGGCTGATTGCGTGGGATTATTTCGGAGGTCATTTATTATGGTGAAACAAGTCAAGGTTTCCAATTTTACCGAGGTCAAGGGAATCGTGTCTGCTGCCGCCAAGTGTTATAACGATGTCGGCGTGCATGACATGAAGGGCAGCATTGCCGATGCCAAGAGCATCCTGGGCATGATGAGCCTGGATTACAGCCATCCCGTCAAGATCGTCTGTGAGGATGAGCGCGACCTGAACAGCGTTGTCAACGCGATCAAGCAGTAAAATAGGAAGGACCGCCCCACGGTGTAAAAGCCGCGGGGCGGTTTTTGCTGCCGCAAAAAGGCTTCCCCCGCGGGGGAAGGCAAGGAGCGCATCACGCCGCTGCGTAAAATTTTCTGAAAATAGAAAGTTTGAAAACACGAGGAAACAAGAGCATTTGAGAGAATTCGAGAGCAAGCACAGTATAAATTAAAATTCTTTCCAAAACCCGTTGACTCTGCTGCCCTTTTCTGCTATAATCACACTTGCGCGAAAAAGCGTCCTGCGGGGCGCTGTTAAATACCGTTATTAGACGGACGTGTTAATTTCTCAATGGAGGTTCCTACTATGAGCACGACTCTCGCTAAGCCCGCTGAAATGGCTGACCGCAAGTGGTATGTGATCGACGCCGCCGGCAAGCCCCTCGGCCGCGTTGCTGCCAAGGCTGCTGTCATCCTGCGCGGCAAGAACAAGACCACTTTCACCCCCAACGTTGACTGCGGTGACCACGTCATCATCATCAACTGCGATGAGGCTGTCCTGACCGGCAAGAAGCTGGAGAAGAAGTTCCATCGCACTCATTCCGGCTGGATCGGCGGCCTGAAGGAGACCCAGTACAAGACCCTGATGGCTGAGAACAGCGACAAGGCCATGACCTACGCTGTCAAGGGCATGATCCCCTCTAACACCATCGGCGCCAAGGCTATGACCCGCCTGCACTGCTACAAGGCTGCTGACCATGCCCATGCTGCTCAGAAGCCCGAAGCTGTTGAGATTTGAGTGAGGAGGCAATAGAAGATGTACGAAACCAAACCTTATTTCTACGGCACTGGCCGTCGTAAGCATTCCGTTGCCCGCGTTCGCGTTTACAACGGCACCGGCAAGATGACCATCAATGGCCGCGACATCAACGATTACTTTGGTCTGGAGACCCTGAAGCTGCTCGCCAACAGCCCGCTCGTTCTGACTGAGAACGAGGGCAAGTTCGACGTTGTCGTCAACGTCGTCGGCGGTGGCTGTGCAGGCCAGGCTGGCGCTATCCGCCACGGCCTGTCCCGCGCCCTGCTGCAGTTCAACCCCGAGCTGCGCTCCACCCTGAAGAAGGCTGGCTTCCTGACCCGCGATCCTCGTATGAAGGAACGTAAGAAGTACGGCTTGAAGGCTGCCCGCCGCGCTCCTCAGTTCAGCAAGCGCTGATTATCAGTACTACTTGCGAACTTTTCAGAACGCTTCACAACTTTTTTACACGACTGTGTGCGGAAAGTTGGAATCGTCTGAAGCCGTGGAAAGCAGCAAATCGCCTTGGAGCTTGCTGAAAAAGCAGCACACAATAAGCGAATATGCAGCAGACTTCCACAGCGCCATAAGTCTTATCGCAGGAGATGTTTTCCGCAAGGAGAATGTCTCCTGCTTTTTATTTGTAAAAAAGAAAGCCTTACACTGGACAAATCATGTTGATGCCATCAATGAGTGTCTGAATGTCCAAGTGGGTGTACACGCGCTCTGTCAGGCTCATAGCGCCGGAATGACCGGCAATCTTCTTTTGAATGGTAGGAGCAACCCCGGCATCGGCCATCATGGAAATGCAGGTATGGCGTGTGTCGTGGGGCGTGTGCTTCATGTCGTATTCTTCCATCAGCGGATCCCAATAGGTGTCGCAGTAGTTGAAGTAGTCAAGGTGCTGCCCCTCGGTAGTGCAGAGCAGATATTCGCAAGGAGAGCGCTCGAACCACGCTTCGTAGAATGGCAGCAGTTTGTCGGCAATCGGCACTTTGCGGACGCCGTTTTCGGTTTTGGCAGCAACTACATCAAAGTACTGTTCTTTCAGGTGGACATTCTCTTTCTTCAAATCGAGAAATTCCGAGATGCGGCAGGCATTGTAATTCAGCATCAAAATGATTTGGCAGTAGGGGTTGGCCTTGTGCGCCCAAAGTATTGCCAACTCGTTCTTGCTAAATATATTACGGTCACGCTTGTTGGGGTTCTTGTTGCGGTAGCCTGTCAGGTCAACATACTGCGAATAATCTTTGTTGCAGATGTCGTTCTTCATGGCGTATTCGTACACTTGATTGAATAAGCCCTTTAACTTTTTGAGTGTGGGATAATTTTTGCCACAGGTGTCAACTACAAGCTGCAAATCACAGAGTTTGATCTCGCGGAAAGGCTTGTCATACAAGATACCACAGACCTTGTAGGAAGCCGTGTAGCCCTTTGCATTGGAGTCGGATATGATGGGATACTTATACTTTGACCAGCGCTCGTAGACCTCGGAAAAGGTGACTTTAGCAACATTAACATCATAGGGATTCTGATTGTATTCAGCCAGCATTTTCAGACCCTCGGCGCGGGTTTCGGCATAGCCGATAATCTGAAAATCCTGAATCTGCCTGCCTTTGGTCTCGTCTAAATGCCAGCCGATGGTTTTGCGTACCATGTAAGGTTTTCTGCGTTTTCCGGACATTTTGACTACGCTGCCGTAGCCATTGGGTAATCTCATGTTGTTATCAAACTTCCTTTCGCTCAGGCACATTCTATGATAAAGAGGAATGACCTCTTATCAACATTATTTCAGATTGTCCAACTGCTCCTTGGTCATGTTTTTTAATTCTGCCATGTCGTATTTGCTTAAATCGGCAGTGTACAAGGGCTTGTCGGTCAATGGGGTGTTGGCATATTGCGCAATTTTTTCGTTTGTGAAGCTGGTAAGGCGGCTGGGGTCATGCCAATAGTCCTCGCCCCAAGAACGCTCCGAGGAAAACTGTTCCAGCAAAAAGCAGAGCGTTTCGTTCAGAGTGGCATCCGGGTCTGTGGCGCGGAATTTCAGTGAAGCGGTAAAATTGCCGTCATCACAGCGCTCGTGGGTAATGTCAATGTCGAAGTGAAGTTCTTGCTTCTTGTTTAACTCATAAAGTACAGTAACCACATCGGCAAGGGTATTCAGCTTGATTTGCGGCTCGCTTACGCCCAGCAGATATGCGGGCGTTACGCCTAAAGCGTGTGCGATAGTGGTTACAGTATCCAGTAAAATCCGGCTTTCGCCGCTTTCGTAGCTTTGCACGGTGCGCAGACTTTTCCCTAAAAGCTGTGCAAGCTGGGTTTGTGTCAGATTCTTTTCTGAGCGGACAGCCTTGATTCGCTGCCCGATTTGTTCATTTGTAAGATTCATGGCTTCTCACCTCGCCTTAATACTACCATATACATGCGAAGAAATCAAGCATGTTTGAAAATTAATACGCAAATAATTTGCGTATACAATATTGACATATGCAATAATACTGCGTATAATGAAATTGCTGAAAGGCAATCACAAGCAGAGGGAGGTGTAAGAAATGGTTGAGAGGCAGACCTATACGGCAATGCCGGCTTTTACCGGCAGAAATGTGCCTGTAACGGAAATTGCAAAAGCTATGCACAAGGACGCGCAGTATGTAAGAGTTGGCTTACAGCAGGGCGCATTCAAGTTTGGCTATGCAATCAAACTGGACGGATCAAATGAGTATAACTATTACTGCCCTGACCGCAAGGTTTGGGAAGAAATCGGCTATTTCAATGCCGAGGGAAAAAGTTGAACAACAAAAAGAGCGTTTACCCGTGCAGGGGTAAACGCTCCCGATGAAAGACAGTACCAACAGCGGCTGCTGTGTGTAACTATCAGGCACCACTGATATTCTACCACAGCGGCCGCCATTTTTGAAGAAGAAAGTGGGGCTTATGCAAAGAAATCATGTAAAGCTGATCTCTATGGATACAATTCCGATAGAGGCAGTAAAATGGCTGCTGTATCCGTTTATCCCGCTGGGGAAAATCACAATTTTACAGGGCGACCCTGGCGAGGGAAAAACCACACTGGCGTTGCAAATCATCGCAGCGCTGACAACCGGCAAGCCTGTGTGGGAGGGAGCGCCGCCAATGGAGCCGGTCAATGTCATTTATCAGACGGCAGAGGACGGTCTATCCGATACCATCAAGCCGCGCCTTGTGGTAGCGGGCGCAGATTGTGCAAGGGTGATGGTAATTGACGATTTCGACAGGGCGCTGACACTGGACGATGACCGGCTGGAACAGGCAATAGAACAAACCGGCGCACGGTTGGTGGTGCTGGATCCGATTCAAGGATACATCGGTGCAAGCGTGGATATGCACCGCGCAAATGAAATCAGACCACTGATGTACAGAATTGCAAAGCTGGCTGAAAAGTATGGATGTGCCATTCTTCTGATTGGGCACATGAACAAGAACAGCGGCGAGAAATCCAGCTATCGCGGGTTAGGGTCTATTGATTTTCAGGCGGCTGCAAGGAGTGTGCTGGTAGTAGGGCGTATCAAAGATGACCCCACATTGCGTGTTGTCTGCCCGGCAAAAAGCTCACTGGCCCCGGAGGGCGGGGCTGTTGCCTTTCGTCTTGACCCAGAGCAGGGCTTTCAATGGGCAGGACCGTATGACATCAGTGTGGACGAACTGCTTTCCGGCAGCAGCCGAGGGCATAAGCTGCGCGAGGCGCAGAGCTTTCTGAAAGAAGTATTGGCGGACGGCCCGCTGCCGCAAACAGAGATTGAAGCAGCCGCACAACAGGCAGGGATACGCCCCAAGACCTTGCGCAATGCGCGATATGAATTAGGTGTGACCTCAACTAAAATCAGTAAACAGTGGCTATGGGCGCTGCCCGAAGCATAAAGGAAGAAGGCAAGATGCCCCTATCTTTAGGAACAGGGCATCTTGCCTTCTTGATGGGAAAATGCTTTTTTAGATGGCTGTGTACTGGGCCGCAAAAGGACGGCACAGTACGAGCAAGCACGGCATTGTGATATCGCAATATCAAAATGCCCTTGTTAGGGTGAATCCTAAGACCCTTTTACTGCAAATTGTTTGGCTGATGATAAGAGATTTGAAAAGAAAATGTATGCAGACTTCAGGTGGCACAGTATGAGCAAGCATGTCATTTTGCTGTCATGCCAGCAAAATGTCCTTGTTAGGGTGTACCCTAAGACTTCAATTATCAAAGAAAAATCACCTAAAAACTTTCACAGCGCAGCAACCTGCGGTTGATGTGCTGCTGAATTTATGATATAGTGATATTTAGAGAAAGTATACCCTAATACAAGAAGTTGAAACTTTTTGCCCACAACTTCCGATAATATTTGCTATCGGGAAGTTGCCGCAAAATCCGCATAAAGGAGGCTGTCTGTATGGATGTGATCTCAAAAAAGCAGATGTCGGAGGAGGATATTAAACTCCACTACATCACCCCTGCCATTACAGCACAGTGGAATATTCAGCACATCACAATGGAAACCAAAGTGACAGATGGTCGCATCAACCTTAAAGGCAACCTTGTCATTCGTGAAAAGCCGAAGCGTGCGGACTATGTGCTTTATGTGAGTGCCAATAATCCGATTGCCATTGTGGAAGCCAAAGACAACAATCATGCGGTTTCGTATGGCTTGCAGCAGGCCATGACGTATGCCCAAATGCTGGATGTACCGTTTGCATACAGTTCAAACGGTGACGGCTTTATGGAGCATGACTTCATGACCGGTAAAGAGCGCGAGTTTGACCTTGACGAATTCCCCACGGAGCAGGAGCTAATTCAGCGCTACAAGGCAGGCGCAAACGGCGGCGCAGGATTGACCCCCGAACAGGAGAAAATCATAGCACAGTCGTATTACAGCAGCCAGAACACCTACCCGCCCCGCTACTACCAGCGCATTGCCATCAACCGCACAGTGGATGCTATCGCAAGAGGGCAAAACCGTATTCTGTTGGTTATGGCCACCGGTACAGGCAAAACCTACACAGCGTTCCAAATCGTATACCGCCTGCTGAAAAGCGGTATGAAGAAGAAAATCCTGTACTTGGCTGACCGCAACAACCTTGTTGACCAGTCGATTCAGCAGGACTTCGCTCCACTGGAAAAAGTCATTCATAAGGTGAACTTTGCCAAAGATGACCCCGGCACCATTACCTCGTATCAGGTCTACTTCTCGCTGTATCAGCAGCTTGCGGGCAATAACGATGATCAGGAAGAAGATGGCGATAATGCACTTGCCAGATTGTCGCAGTTGTTCCGCCCGGATTTCTTCGACCTGATTATTGTGGATGAGTGTCACCGTGGTTCTGCGAAAAAGGAGAGTAACTGGCGCAAAATTCTGGAATACTTTTCTTCGGCAACGCAAATCGGCATGACTGCAACGCCCAAGGAAACGAAGTACATTTCCAATATTGATTATTTCGGTGAGCCGATTTATACATACAGCCTGAAAGAGGGGATCGAGGACGGCTTCCTCGCGCCGTTCAAGGTCATCAATATTATGACTGACATCGGTGAGGGCTGGCGTCCGCGTAAGGGGCAGCGCGACATTTACGGTAACGAAATCGAGGATAGAATCTACACCAACAGCGACTACGACTACAACATTATCATACAAGACCGCATTGAACAGGTTGCCGCTGAAATCACGCGCTATTTGAAAAGCACAGACCGCATGGCAAAGACTATCGTGTTCTGCGCAACAGAGGACGCAGCAGAGCGAATGCGCGTTGCACTGGTGAATCAGAACGCCGACATGGTAAAGCAGAATCCCGACTATGTGGTGCGCATCACTGGCAGCGACACCTACGGCAAAAGTAAGTTGGACTACTTTATTTCCGTTTCCGCGAAGTATCCTGTGATTGCGACCACATCGAAATTGCTCTCCACAGGCTCCGACTGCAAAATGACAAAGCTGATTGTTTTGGATGAAATGATCGGCTCTATGACGGAGTTCAAGCAAATCATTGGCCGTGGCACTCGTTTGAGGGAAAAAGAGGGCAAAACGCATTTCGTAGTTATGGACTTCCGCAATGTCAGCCGCCTGTTTGCTGACCCGGAATGGGATGGCCCTATCGAAATGAACGATGATTACGACCCCGACAAAGACACCCCGCAAACCCCGCCCAAGCCCGGTCCGGACAACCCTGACCCACCAACTGCCCTGAAAAATCCGAAACCCATTGTGGATAAAAACGGCTGTCGTGTAGAAGTAATTTACAAAACAGTCTCCGTCTATGACGCGAGCGGCAAACTGCTGAAGCAGGAAAGCATCATCGACTACACAAAAGAAAATATCCGTGGTGCCTACGCCTCACTGGATAACTTTATCCGTCAGTGGTCGGCAGAGGACAAAAAGGAAACGATCCGGGAACTTCTGCGCAATCAGGGCATCGACCTTGAAGCAATAAAGGCCGACCAAGGTATGTCCGATGTGGATGACTTTGACTTCATCTGCCATGTGGCCTTTGATAAAAAGCCCTTGACCCGCCGCGAACGTGCCGAAAATGTGAAGAAGAAAGACTTCCTCAACAAGTACAGCGGCGCGGCAAGAATGGTTTTGGAGGCCTTGCTGGACAAGTACATGAATACCGGCATCTACGAAATTGAAAAAACAGAAATACTGCGGCTTGACCCCTTTATGCAGATGGGCAAACCGCAGAAGATTGCCTCTTACTTTGGCGGCAAGGACGGCTACCTGAAAGCCGTCAAGGAACTGGAGCAGGCAATCTATGATGGAGGAGCAGCATAACAAATGGGAAATATGTCTAACTTTGTAAAGAGAGTGCGCGATATCATGCGCAACGACGCCGGTATCAACGGCGATGCGCAGCGCATTGAGCAAATCGCGTGGATGCTCTTCTTGAAAGTGTATGACGCAAAAGAGCAGGACTGGGAATTTTCGGATGATAACTATCACTCTATCATTCCGGAGCCCTGCCGTTGGCGCAAATGGGCGCATGATGAAAATGGACAGGGCATGACTGGCGATACGCTGTTGGATTTTGTCAATAATACGCTGTTTCCGACGCTGAAAAATCTACCAGTCGATGCGTCCACACCCATCAAAAAAGCCATTGTGCAGACGACTTTTGCAGATGCCAACAACTATATGAAAGACGGTGTGCTACTGCGACAGGTCATTGGCGTCATTGATGAACTCGACCTCACCGATTATGAGGAAAGCCACGCCTTTGGCGAAATTTACGAGACAATCCTAAAGGAACTGCAAAGCGCTGGCTCGGCTGGCGAATTTTACACGCCCCGTGCTGTAACAGATTTTATGGCGCAGATGATAGACCCGCAACTCGGTGAAACGATGGCGGACTTTGCCTGCGGCACAGGCGGATTCATCACAAGCTGGCTGAAAGAACTGAAGAAAAAGGTCAAAACCACCGAGGACGAGGAAAAGTATGCCAACTCCATTTACGGTATTGAGAAAAAGCAGTTCCCCTATATGCTTTGCATCACGAATATGTTGCTGCATGACTTGGACGTGCCGCAGGTGTTCCATGACAATACCCTGCTGCGTGACGTGCTGGACTATACCGAGGATGATCGGGTCGATGTGATTCTGATGAACCCGCCCTATGGAGGATCGGAAAAGGCGGAAGTAAAGAACCATTTTCCGTCTGACCTTGCCAGCAGTGAAACGGCAGACCTCTTTATGTCGGTCATTATGTACCGCCTGAAAGAAAATGGACGTGCTGCCGTGATTCTGCCGGACGGTTTCCTGTTCGGCACGGACAATGCAAAGGTTGCCATTAAGACAAAGCTGTTCTCGGAGTTTAATGTTCACACAATTATTCGTATGCCGGGCAGCGTGTTCTCTCCGTATACATCCATCACGACCAATATTTTGTTCTTTGACCGCACCGGCCCGACAGCGGAAACATGGTTTTACCGCTTGGATATGCCGGAGGGGTACAAGCATTTCAGCAAAACCAAACCCATGAAGCTGGAGCATTTTGCCCCGGCGGTTGCATGGTGGCATGACCGTGCGCCGATTCAGCAGGACGGCTTTGACAAGGCAAAAAAATATACGTTGCAGGAAATCAAAGACCGCAACTATAACATTGACCTTTGCGGCTACCCGCATGAGGAAGAAGAAATCCTCCCGCCGAAAGAATTGATTCAGCAGTATCAGGAAAAGCGAGCCAGCCTGAATGCTGATATTGATAGGATTCTTGCGCAGATTACGGAAATCCTCGGCATTGATTTGGACGCACAAGATTGATTTGAGGTTCCAATTTGGAACCTCAAAATAGGAGTACAAAACATGAGCGAGATACAGGCAAAAGCAGAAAAATCGCTGATTCCTGCGGTTATGAATGAAACCGACTTGCGAAGCCTCGTCTATGTGATTCGCGGTCAACAAGTCATGCTGGACAGTGATTTGGCGGCTTTGTATCAGGTGGAAACGAAAGTGTTCAATCAGGCGGTCAGCAGAAACATTGAGCGTTTCCCGGAAAACTTCCGCTTTCAACTGACAGCGGAAGAATACACATCTTTGAGGTCACAATTTGTGACCTCAAATGGGCGCGGTGGTCGTCGGTATCTGCCCTATGCCTTTACGGAGCAGGGGATTGCCATGCTGTCCGGCGTACTGCGCAGCGATGTCGCGGTGCAAATGTCGATTCGCATTATGAACACCTTTGTGGAGATGCGCCGCTTTATTGCCAACAATGCGCTGCTGTTTGAGCGTATCAGCAGTATTGAACTGAAACAGCTTGAATATCAAAAAAGCACGGACGAGCGCTTTGACAAAGTGTTCCAATGTATCGACAACCATGCCGAGTCGCAGCAGAAAATTTTCTTTGATGGGCAGATTTATGATGCGTTCAGTCTGCTGGTTTCGTTGATTCAAAAGGCAGAAAGAGAAATCGTTCTGATAGACGGTTATGTGGACGTCAATACGCTGAATTTGCTTGCCAAGAAGCAGCCCAATGTGCGCGTAAAATGTTATACCTATGCAAGTGCGCGGCTGACAAATCAGGACGTTGCCCAGTTTAATGCGCAGTATCCGACACTGGAAGTGACAAGAACGCAGGTGTTCCATGACCGCTTCTTGATTTTGGACGGAACGACAGCGTACCACATTGGAGCCTCGCTGAAAGATGCCGGTAAAAAGTGCTTTGGTATCACACTGCTGGAAGAACTGCAGCTGATAGCCGACCTTTTGAACCGACTGAAAAATGTGTAAGGAGAAGTTATGACCGGGCAGCAACTGAAAAATTCAATCTTGCAGATGGCGGTGCAGGGCAAGCTTGTTCCGCAAGACCCGAACGATGAACCGGCTTCCGTCCTGCTGGAACGCATCCGCGCAGAGAAAGAAAAACTCATCAAAGAGGGAAAAATCAAGAAAGAGAAGAACCCCTCTGTGATTTTCCGTGGAGCCGATAATTTGCCTTATGAGAAGATCGGCAAAAATGAACCTGTCTGCATTGCCGACGAAGTGCCGTTTGATGTCCCGGAGAGTTGGGCGTGGGTGAGATTAAAGGATATTACAATTAAAGAAATCAAGCGCGGGAAATCGCCCACATACGCCAATAGCGGGAACGTCCTTGTATTTGCACAGAAGTGCAATACCAAAGCGGGTAATATTGATTTGTCTTTGACCAAGCACTTGGATTTGAAAGTGTTTACAAAGTACCCAGATGAAGAATATATGCGGGACAACGATATTGTTATCAACTCGACCGGAAATGGTACGCTTGGCAGAATTGGTGTTTTTCGTGATTCAGACCGGATAGATGATTGCATTATTGTACCAGATTCCCATGTTACAACCGTTCGGGTTAATGCTGCACTTATTTCGGATTACATTTATTATGCACTCACTTACTACCAACCTTATCTTGAAAAGAATTGTTCAGGATCAACAAATCAAACCGAACTGAAACCTGCCGTTATTGCGAACTTGTTTATTCCTGTCCCTCCTTACGCAGAACAGCGCAGGATTGTTCAGAAACTTTCAGATGTGCTGCCATTGGTTATGGTATACAATGACAAGGAAACAGCATTAGAAACATACAATAATGATTTTCCAAGTCAACTGAAAAAATCTATTTTGCAATACGCAGTTCAGGGTAAGCTTGTTCCCCAAGACCCCGCCGATGAACCCGCATCCGTCCTTTTGGAGCGCATTCGAGCAGAAAAAGAACAACTCATCAAATCCGGCAAAATCAAGCGTGACAAGCACGAATCTGTCATTTTTAGGCGGGATAATTCTTATTATGAGAGAGTGGACGGAATAGAGCGCTGTATCGACGATGAAATACCGTTTGAAATCCCGGAATCATGGAGATGGACGCGATGGGGAACGGTAGCAACATCGATTCAATATGGCTATAATGCACCGGCCAAGCAATGTGGGCGTATAAGAATGGTTCGCATTAGTGATATTCATGAAAACCTTGTAACATGGACTACAGTTCCATTCTGTGACATCGATGAATTAGATATTTCAACATATTTGCTCCAACCAAATGATATTTTGTTTGCTCGAACGGGAGGAACTGTCGGAAAGTCATTTCTTGTAAGAGATGTTCCATACGAGGCTATTTATGCCGGATATTTAATTCGCACGCGATATAGCGCACTTCTTTGTCCTCAATATTTGAAATACTTTATGGAGTCGCCACTATACTGGCAGCAACTAAAAACAGGAACAACTGCTACTGCACAACCGAATTGCAATGGCCAAACGCTATCTAATATGCTTCTTCCGTTACCACCTGCAAAAGAGCAATATCGAATTGTCGAAAAGATTAACCGAGCGTTCGCTAAAGTAAAATAAAAACAGAGGGCATACACTCCGCATTATAGGAATGTATGTCCTCTGTTTTTACCAATCTACGATGTTGTCTACCAAAGCCCGCTGTTCTGTTGCGGTTTTGCGCAAATAAATTCGCGTTGTTTCAATACTTTCATGTCCCATCAGGTCTGCAAGAAACGCAATGTCACTGCACCGATCCAAAAAGCTTTTTGCAAACCGATGCCGGAACGAATGTGGATAAACCACCGCAGGATCAATGCCATACTTTATCGCCAGCTTTTTCAGCTGTCCAGAAATACCTCTTGTAGTGATTCGTTCACCGAAACGATTCAAAAAGATAAAACCGCTGTCTCGCTGGATTTCATTTAGCCATGCGAGGGCTTCCTCTTGCAATGCTTTCGGAATATAAATGCGGCGCAGTTTTCCACCTTTTGAATACAAATCAAGATGCCCCAACTTGATATGCTCGACTTTGATTTGTACCAGTTCACTGACGCGCGCACCGGTGGCAGCTAAAAAACGAATAACGAAATACCAAGGCAAATTGCCATCACGCTTTAAGCAGTTCTTAAAATATGTATAATCCGCTTCACTGATGACATTTTCCAAGAACGCTTTCTGCTGCACTTTTACGGAAGATAACGCCCACGCACTTTTCCCAATACTCTCCAAATAGCAGTTGATGGCCCGTATACGCAAATTTACGGTTTTGGGCTTGTACTGCTCTATGAGCCACGCCTTATGCTCTTTTAAACTGCGTTTTGTCACGGAATCATATCTTGTGTAAAATTGCCTTACTGCAAACAGATACGATTTAACAGTGTTTTCTGCAAGGTTTGTACCTCTTAAATGTCTTTCAAATTCAACAATCATGGTGAAAGACCTCCTTTCACCATGATTGTATCGAAGATTGCTTATAGTGTTTTAATTTTTGATAAAGATTCTTCTACTTTTGAAACAATCCGATATTGCTCTTTGATTGGTGGAAACGGAATTAAGAGGCCTTTTATTGCATTCTGCGATATATTCTTCATGGATTCAGATGTTCCACTTGCTGCGGCACTTAGCTGTGCTCTCACGAATGGAGTTCTTAAAGTATACAATACATAAGTCTTGCTAATGCTATCAGAAAACTCAATTCGAAGCACTTTGTCTGAAAGCATAAGCCTTTTAGAAATTTTATCAACAATGACACAACCACCAACTAAAGCTGCTGTATTTGCCCGACAAATCAGAAAATCATCCACTTGAATTGAGTAGCCTTTTACCCATGGACTTGTTGAGAAGCAAGTTTTGCTTTCCTCCTGATTGAAAGTTCCCCATGTAACAGCGCTTACTTTTATAATGCCATACTCATTTTTATCTGGCGGGCGTTCCTCGCATTTGAAACTTTTACCAGTATCAATGGTTTCGATTAGCTCTCCAAGTCTGCACCATTCCCAACTATCAGAAATTTCAAACGGTATTTCATCGTCGATACAGCGCTCTATTCCGTCCACTCTCTCATAATAAGAATTATCCCGCCTAAAAATGACAGATTCGTGCTTGTCACGCTTGATTTTGCCGGATTTGATGAGTTGTTCTTTTTCTGCTCGAATGCGCTCCAAAAGGACGGATGCGGGTTCATCGGCGGAATCTTGGGGAACGAGCTCACCTTGGACGGCATATTGGAGAATGGACTTCTTTAGTTGATTCGGAAAATCTGTATTTAATTTTGTAGAATTATCTTCTAATTCTTTGTATTTGTCGGTTAGATGCTTAACCTCCTGTAATTTGTTGACAATTCTTTTTTGCTCATTTACCGGCGGAACAGGAATCAAAATTCGTTTCAAATCTGTTTTATTAAATTTTTTCATCGCGGTTCCAGATGTTATTTCATTCAATTCTTCAAACCCTTGCGGAGAAAGAATGAAGTTATAAAGATAATCGCGCAAAAATTCATCTGTCAATCTAATCATTATAGAGTTTGGAGCAAGTGTCATCTTACAATTTAGTTTTGGAACAATAAAGCATTTTCCAATAGATCCTATGTTGCTTAAGATTAGTTCGCCACCAAAAAGATTGGAATTTGCTAAAAATTCATAGCCTTGTTTGGTTGTATAAGTCAGATTCCGAGTAAAACCATTAGAAAAGTCTGCTGTTTTAACCATTATGGCATAGTTTGGCTCCTTTAGCGAAGGAACATTTTCTCGTAGAGAAGCAAAGCTCCCACTTGCTACTTGATCTGTAACTTTTTCAGCATAATTTCCGAGTCTCACCCATTCCCAACTCTCCGGAATCTCAAACGGCACTTCGTCGGCAATGCAGACAGGTTCATTTTTGCCGATCTTCTCATAAGGCAAATTATAACATCTTCAACTTGTGGCAGGGGATTGGGGCTTTCCCCAACAAGTTGGCGTTTGGTGTACCAAATGCCGTGCTTGCTCGTAGTGTTCCGTGAGTAAGTACCCATTACACTAATGCATTACCAAAAGAAGAAAAGAATATTGATGATTAGAAAAACTGTGTAAGTAGATGTGATTTCGCATGTGATTCTACAAAATTGCATTGGAACGATAGACGATTTAGGGGGGATTTACCGACATGACTATATATTGTGTTATGAGAACAACTATGGTATGATATATTATATAAAATAAATCTACAAAACCATCATAAGAAAAGTGCTTTGTCTAATCTATGACATTAAAAAATATTGTGTATAGAAAGGAAGAACGAAAAATAATGGAAATATTAAATGTTAAGATTGAAAGTGAGAGGAAAAGAGCATTAGAGTTGTGCAAAAATCTGATGGAAAAACATGCACTTATTCCAATAGTCGGATCTGGATTTTCATTTGGTGCGCCAACGGATAAAGGGGGGACTATTCCATCTGTTGAACAATTAAGAAAAAAGCTGTGCTCTTATATATCTAAGTATTCTGGATATGATGAATCTGATTTGAAAGAAATCGAAAAAGGAGACTTATCAAAGGTTTCAAGCGATTTTTGGGGAATTTATGATAGAATGGATGACGAAGGACAAAAATCATTCTATACATATGTAGAAGAAAACTTTCAAGATATAAATTTTCAAAGTAATGTGCAAAAGGCTTTTCTAGAAGTAAGGTGGCCGTGCATCTTTACGCTGAATTATGATTCTTTGATTGAAAATTCGACGCGAATATACTACCCGATTGTACCTTATGATAAAATTAACCGATATACATTAAATGGTAAGAAAAAATTATATAAATTACATGGGGATGCGAAAAGGTATGTTACCACAGGAGATAAGAAATACTTTATTTTAAGCCGAGATCAATATGTTGAAAGCCTAAAAGACGATAGAAACAGTGACATGCTGAATGAGTTACTGACGGTGTTTTCCTCAAAAAGTGTCCTGTTTTTTGGTTGTGGTTTGTCTGAAGAACTAGATTTATTGTATTCATCTCAAATTACGATAAAAGAAAAAGTAAAAGATATAGATCCTAATCAGCAAGCGATTATCTACATTAGCTATGAAACAGGGGAAAGCGCAGCAACAACCGATTTTTCAAGGAGGAAAAAAGATCAACTGACCAAATATGGTGTTACACATGTATTGCGTATTTTTTCTGAGCAAGAGTCAGAAAATTTCTTCAGTAATTTAGCTAAAATGGCTGCAAAAATTCCACAGCCGAGCATAGAAAGGTTCTTGGAAAAGTATTCATCTGTACGATTTGATGAATTAAAGAATGATGACATAGAGTGCAGAGCATTCTTGTTTGAGGAAAATAAGATTTGGAATTCCCTTGATAAACATATAGTAACTATTCCAGGATATGCAGTGGAAAGATCTTTGACGCTACCAGCAACGAAATTTATATCAAATGGTGAACCGATTTGTTTTATTTCAGGGAATTTCTTTAGTGGGAAAACATTCTTTTTGCTTGAATTGGCTAGACATTTTATGTCGAGAAAAGTATATGTTTTTCCATCTGGAATTAAGTTGACAGATTCTCAGGTGGAAGTTCTACTAGAAAAGAAAAATGCACTTTATTGTTTTGATGCTAAATCGCTTAGCACGTATCAAATCAAAAAACTATGTGATGAAAGTACACTGGATAAAATAAAGAGTAAAGAATCTAGTGCAGTGATTGTGATTGAAGCTTCGGATGCGCCGATGTATAAGTATATTTTTGAGGCTCGTAATGCAACGCGCACATTTCAACAATTTTGGATAAGTGGTGTATTTGATACCGAAGAAAGACAAGAATTTAATAAAAAAATAGGCGCAATTAGTCTGCCGCCATATGTGAAGCGTGAAACTTTATTGGATTATGTTGTGGACAATGAGAAAGAACTTATAGGAAATATTGAAGCTTGTGAAAATTTTCTGAACCCTGAAAAAGAATTGCTGGCGCAAAACCCAAAAAGGAGAACAAAAGCGTTAATTATGCTTGCGACTGAAATTAGAATTCCGGCTAAGCGCGCTATCCGATTTGGGATTGACGGAGCTATTAATGAATTAATAGCTTCGTGCCGAAAGAAGAATGGGGCTTCTGTAATTGAACGAGATTATTCCACATACGAGGGGGACTCCTCTGGCTATGAGTTTGTATGTAATTCGAAATATTGGATAATACGTACTTTGTCAGCATATGCGAAGGCTCAAAGCGATAGTGCTGATATTATTGCAAATTCTTATTTGGATATAATTCGTGATTACCGAAAAATCTACAAAGATGATGATCTGATGTTTTATCAAAACAGTGAGCCGTATTATTTTTTTGATCACATTCAAACGCTATTTAATCAACGGTGGTTCCAAAATGCATCAGCGTTAATGAACACGATTTATGATCGTTTGCTTCCGGTTCTCTCGGACAGCTTCCAATTTTTACATCAAAAGGCAAAGGGGAAACTTGAAATTGCTAGAATTCAAATTAGACATAGGCATTTAGCGGGAGCAAAGGATACGTTAAGAGAAGCTGTGCTCAATATTACTCGAGCCATTAAACTTGCGGAAATGTATCCTACGGCTAAGAATATAGATGAAACACTTCTCCATATGACCTATACCAAGGGGCGTATATTGATAGAGTTTAGTGGAATATCATTGAAATATGTTCCCCAGGCTGTGGATACTTGTTACAAAGTATATGACATGCAACAAAGTATCCGGTATGATGTGTATGATTTTACCACTGGAACTGGAAACGATAAGAAATCTTTTGAAGAATTTAAGCATAGACTTATAACGGATTCGACAATTCAAGGATTTGACGACTTAGATGTAAAGAAAGTTGAGGAATTATTAAGTCGGTGGAGTGGGAAAAAGTTTAGGCTTATGCGAAGAAAAAAGAAAAATAAGTAAGCATAGCTTTGCGAAAAGAAGTTGTGCCCTACTGCCTTTATACTTCAGATTCATCGCCCTGAGCTGCCATGGGTAAGAAGCACAAAAGAAGCAAGGCACATAGTTGATTTTTGTTATAAGTGCGGCTATTTTGTCAAAAGACTTGCAAAACTTACGATTTTGTGTTATTATTTCAATCCGAAAACGCAAAGACTGAAATGTAAATAACACATCCTCTGCGCCGCATAAGTTCAGCAAGCGCTGATTTCTGCTGCGCAGCAAAAGCTTTATCCCACAGCATTTATGGCGTCGGTCCTTGTGGGCCGGCGCCTTTTCTATGGCAAAAAAGGAGGCTTTTCATGGCCTTATCCGTAAAAACAAGGGAACATATCCGCCGCTGGGCGGCGCTGGCGGGCCCCAAGTGGGGGGCACTGCTGGGCGGGGCGGCAGCGCT
>ERZ791825.942-NODE-942-length-18449-cov-3.931826_pt1 | contig 18449 bp, 14 predicted proteins | sample MGYA00510298_ERZ791825 | MGnify/ENA primary metagenome ERZ791825 (study PRJEB30046, sample SAMN00792010) | human gut metagenome | study: EMG produced TPA metagenomics assembly of the A metagenome-wide association study of gut microbiota in type 2... | reverse complement strand
TGAATCCGGTGAGATCATTTCCGGCTCAAACCAGATACCGAATTTTAATCCAAGCTTATTTACCTCATCTACCAGATGTTTTAAGCCGCCGTTTAACTTTTCTTCGTTGACATACCAGTCACCTAAGCTCGTAGAGTCATCGTTGCGGTGTCCAAACCAGCCGTCATCCATGACTAACATCTCGATGCCAAGCTCCGCTGCTTTTTTTGCAATGGAAAGTAATTTTTCTGTATTGAAATCAAAATAAGTTGCTTCCCAGTTGTTGATCAGAATCGGACGTTTCTTATCCTTATATTCGCTGCGGATCAGGTGGTTCCGGTAAAGTTCATGGAACTGGTGTGTCATGCCGTCATATCCGGTGTCACTGTAAACCAGCACAACTTCCGGTGTCTGGAAACTCTCACCTTTTTCTAACTTCCAGCAGAAGTTCTCCGGATGGATTCCCATGCCGACACGGACGGTATCAAACTGTCCCAGTTCCACCTGTCCGATAAAGTTGCCGGAGTATACAAAATGCATACCATATACTTCGCCCTGTGACTGGTCGGCATTTCCTGCCGCAAGTGCCATGAATGGGTGTTCCTGATGGGAAGACTCACCTCTTACAGATTCCACACCCATAAATCCTTTTTTTACTTTGCGGTGTTCTAACATACGCTCTCTCGCCCAGGAACCATGCATCGTAAGAAGTGTAAAATCACGGTTATCCATATCCATGGAGAAAGACAGTGCTTTCGTCAGATACAACATCTCGCCGTTATTTTCGATCCGCACGCTTCTTGTGATGACATCCACATCCGAAAATGCCGTATAGAGCAATGTTACTTTCAATCCAAGTACCGGATCCTCACAGAGAAGCTCTAATGTCTCGCAGGCATTCTCGTCCCCAAATGTTGCAGGGAGACCGGCAAGTCCCGGTTTTCCTGCATAAATTTTATGTGAAACATAAAACAGTGACACTGCGGTGTGTCCGCCTGCCGTTCTTACCGAGATACTGCTTCTTCTGTAATCTCCGAGTCCGTTTCCGGCATATTCCATCGGAAATGTATCGTAAAAAGAAACACGCTCCCTGTTATTTTCCGAAGGCACAAACGGTCCTTCTCCTGTACGGAGCAGGTACGCGATGTTTGCATCTCTTAATTTCTTACCATAATAAACATGACCGACAAAGTTTTCTTTATCCACGATACCGATCACATAACTGGAGGCTGGTGTATCCAGCTTGAAAATGCGTTCTTTTTCAAAGTATGTGATTGCCATGCTGTATTTCCTCCTGTTATTTCAGCAAGTCTTCTTTTAACACGGCAAGTTTCTTTTCTGCATCCTCTAATGAACTGCCTTTTACGCCAAAGTAATATTTGATCTTCGGCTCTGTTCCGGACGGACGCATACAGCACCATGCGTTATCAGAAAGTTCATAGTAAAGTACGTTGGATTCCGGCAGACCTGTCTTTGTCACTTCTCCGGTCACAGTATCTTTTCTGGTATCTTCTTTATAGTCGCGCACTGCAAGCACATCAAATCCGCCAAGTGTTTTCGGAGGATTTTTTCTGGAATTGCTCATCAACTCCTGGATCTGTGCAGCTCCGTCGATTCCCTTTAATGTCTTTGTCTCAAGTCCCTCTCTGTAATAGCCGTATTTCTCATACATGGCAAGCATCTCATCCCATAAGGTCATATTGTTCTTCTTGCACCAGGAAGCAACCTCACATAACATCATGACTGCAACACAGGCATCCTTATCCCTTGCGTAAGTACCTGCAAGGCATCCGTAGCTTTCCTCTAAACCAAACACATAATCGTAAGTATTCTGCTGCTCGAAAAATTTGATCTGCTCTCCGATATATTTAAATCCAGTTAAAACTTCGATCAGTTTTACACCGTAAGCTTTTGCGATCGCTTTTGCCATATCGGTTGTAACGATTGTCTCAACCAGTGCAGGATTCTTCGGCATAGTTCCCATTGCTGTTTTTTCTCTTAAAATGTATTCCGCGATCAGCATACCTGACATATTTCCGGTAAATGTCACATACTCGCCACTCTTCGTATCTTTGCAGTATACGCCAAGACGGTCTGCATCCGGGTCAGTTGCAAGAACGATGTCCGCATCCACTTCTTTTGCAAGTTTTAATGCAAGTTCAAATGCTTTTGGTGACTCCGGGTTCGGGTATGCAACGGTCGGGAAATTACCATCCGGTTTTTCCTGCTCCGGCACTACATATACATGCTCAAAACCAAGCTCTTTTAACACGCGGCGCACCGGAAGATTTCCAGTTCCGTGAAGCGGTGTGTATACGATCTTGATATCTTTTGCCATCTCTTTGATGATCTCAGGATGAATGGACTGTTTTTTCAGTTCTTCCATGTAACGGTCATCAATCTCTTTACCAATCACATTGTAAAGGCCTGCTGCAACTGCCTCTTCTTTTGCCATGGTCTTTACCTGATCGAAGGAAGTTACTTTTGCAACTTCCGCTAAAATATTTTTGTCGTGAGGCGGTGTGATCTGTGCACCATCTTCCCAGTATACTTTGTATCCGTTGTATTCTCTCGGGTTATGGCTTGCTGTAATTACAATACCGGAAATACATCCTAACTCGCGGACTGCAAAAGATAACTCCGGTGTCGGACGAAGGCTGTCAAATACATATGCCTTAATGCCGTTTGCATTTAAGCAGAGTGCTGCCTCCTCGGTAAATTCCGGGGACATAATTCTGGAGTCATGTGCGATCGCAACACCCTTTTCCTGTCCATTCTGGGAAATAATGTAATTTGCAAGTCCCTGTGTTGCCTGACGTACGGTATAAATATTCATACGGTTGGTTCCGGCTCCGATCACGCCTCTTAAACCACCGGTACCAAATTCTAACTGTCTGTAAAAACGATCCTCGATCTCCGCCTGATCCCCCTCGATCTTCTTTAACTCAGCCTTTGTATCTGCATCAAAATATGGATCTGTGCACCACTGTTTGTATGTTTCCATGTAATTGCTCATTCTTCTTCTCCTTTACTTTTCTGCGATTCATTTTTTATTATATTTTGGATTATAACCTTTTTTTAAGTTATTGTAAACTAATTTTAACCTTTTGACTATTTTTATTTAAAAATCAGCTTTTGACATCAACATCATTTATTAAAAATATCATAATATTTTTTTACGACTTTTTCTGCGGGCTTTGCATAAATTTCATAGTCCATACGGGTCTTTGCGCTCCGCTCCTGATAAAGCTTTGCATCCCAGGACCAGAGCGCCATACCTCCTACCCAGTCTCTTTTACTGCACGCCGTAAACATATCTTCGTACCATTCTGCCTGACCCTTTGGATCCGCATCACCTCTTACACACCAGTCATTTGGCACCTCTTTGGAACCTTTTACCGACATACATCCTGTTTCCGCAAAGAAAAACGGTTTTTGAAATCTGTTTACCACGGTTTCAATACGATCCAGCTGATTTTCCCAGTCCCCATATGGATAGTAACCACTCGAAGAAATCACATCCACAGCATCCCACCAGTTTACCCGGTGTTCCTGATACTTATCTGTATTATAGGAAAGCAGTCCATGATAGACCTGTCTGATATCCGAGAGCAGTTTGCGCCATTCTGCTTCACGGTGCTCACTCATCACCATCTCGCAGCCGGCAATAAACATTTCACAGTCATGCTGTTCTGCAATTTTCGCATAGTGAAGCTGAAATGCCGTATAGGATGCAAACCAGTTTCCCCATTTCGGTTCACACGGAACATCCTCATCAAAAAAATTAATATGCGCCCGCCAGGTCCCGTTTTTACAGTTTACGGTCGGTTTTAATGCCACACGAAGCCCTATTTCCTTTGCATATTCAATCATAGCGATCAGCTCGTCATCTTCCATCGTCGCCTTTGATGTGAAGCAGATCTCCTCCGACTGCGGTGTCTCCTGTAACCCTCCAGGCACAAATATCACGAAATTTGCGCCGGTTCTCTCTTTCATCATGGCAAGGCTCTCCTTTGCCCCCGGTTTAAAAAAAGCCCCGGCACACGCAAACGGTGCAAAAGTCACCCCACAGATATATTCCATATTTTTTTCCTCCCTTTTCTCAATGCACTCTTAAAAATATAACATTTATTTTACTGATTCTGCCATTAATATAGCATTCGTCATATATATCTGCTATAATTTTTCAAGTTAAAAATTGCATAAATCTATTTTTATGGAGCCGCCTATGAAATCTTTATTTGAATATACCGACAAACTGAACAAACCTTACGAATGTTTCTTTTTAGATATGAAGAAAGAATGGCTGCCCGTGCAGCCACACTGGCATTATTTTATGGAAATCCTGTATATAACAAGGGGCACCGCCCTGATGTATCAGAATGAACAAAGTTATATTGTGACGGAAGGTGACATGATCGTCTTTCTCCCCTCCGTCGTTCATTCTGTCCATGCAGTGTCCGATGCCCCTCTGCAGTATTATGTTTTAAAATTTGACCTAAGCCAGCTGGATTCTTCCGCTTCACTTACCGGTGGAAGCTGGAATTACAGTGCACTGTTTAACAATGCCATAAATAACGAGCAGGCTGATATTTATTTCCCGGAGGAGATACTCCACTCTCTTCCGGTACAGTCTTTATTTGACGACTGTGTCCGCGAAATGCAAAATATGCAGTATGGGTATCAGATGATCCTGCAGTCAAAGGTCAAAGAACTTCTGACCTGGCTGCTTCGCATCTGGCGCGATGACGGGTTCGATACTGACTGTTATTTTTCTTCACTCACAAAAGAAAATACAATCTATACCATCACAGAATACATTGACCGTCACGCCTGCGAAAACATCCGTGTAGAAGATATTGCCACACTCTGTCATATGAGTTATTCACATTTTGCCAAAAATTTCCGTGAAATCTACGGGCAGTCCTGTAAAAAATATATTGAATTTATCCGGCTGTGCAAAGTAGAAGATATGCTTCTTTTTACAAATTTTGACTTAAATTATATCAGTCAGGAGACGGGATACGCCGACTGCAGTCACCTGATCCGGTCATTTAAAGAAAAATATGGTGTTTCCCCGCATCAGTACCGCAGGCAGCATTCCTCACCCAGACAGAATCACTGATTCATAATGGATTCAAGTGTACTGGTATCACCTAAAACCGGCATGAGAAACATGATTGCAGTAATCATCAGTGCAGCGATCACCAGTCCGATGATTGAAGTGACCAATGCAGCGGTTGCCGTACCGTTCTGCTGTGGTTTTATTTTTTTCGAACAGATAGAACCCAGCAGACCGACCAGACCAAATCCTGCTCCATATCCCACAAACCCTGTCACAATGCCAAGGATTCCAAGAACTAATGATACCGTCGCAATATTTTCTCCCTCACGCTCTGACGGGATGATAATCTCACCTTCTCTCATTTCCACAATCTCGTCTAACTTGCTTCTCCGCAGTAATACGATACATGGAACCAAAAACAGCGGAACTGTCACTACAAGATTTAACACAGAAAGGCTGCCGATCATGTCCGTCATATCACCATTTCCAAAGATGCCACTCGCCATTAATCCGCCAAAATCAACAAGTGCATGAATAATGATACAAATCCATAAATTTCCGCTGCGCAGATAGATTGCTGCAAACAGCACACCGAGCAATGTTGCCTGCAGTGCCTGGATCAATGCGCTGGATAATGGCACACCGGAAAGTACATTCGGGATATGTGCCGCACCAAAGATCACGCTGGATAAAATAATGGCTGCAAGCACTCCCCGTCTTGTGTTTGAAAAACGGTCCGCAAAAAGGTTTAACACGATTCCACGCATGATCACTTCCTCGTTCATGCCGACCAAAAACATGGTCAGTATGTAAATCATGATCCCACCGGCAGAGCGCACTCCGTCCGAACCGGAAACACTCTGCAAAAATAACTGTGCAACTGCCACATACACGCAGTAGCCAACCATAAAACCACCGATATAAAATCCTCTTAAAAATCCCACACCGGTTTTCTTAAGCGACTGCTGATATCCCATAAGAAACAGCATACCGATTGCATAGATTGCTACACCGATCTCGGCGATCAGCTGTAACGTGTAACTGTCTGCAATGGATGTCAGATGTGCCACTACTCCTCCAACCAGATTCATCAGCACCAGAAACAGTGCCGTAATCACAATGCCAATGACAATCACAGCTGCCTTTGGCAATCCCAAAATTTTGTTTTTCATACTATTCCTCCTATACTACTTTTCACTGATATTTCCCGCTTCATCTACTGATGCATTGTCCGAGATACTCTCCATATAAGAAAACAACCCCGGTGCGGCATTCGCATCCATCTGTTTTGTCTGCCCGTCCGATGCATAGACCGGAATCAGCGCATAAGAAACTGTTCCATCTTCTGTCACAGTAACTTTCACGGCTGCGGATCTGTCAATATTCTGTCCGAAAATAAAATTACCCAGACTGTAAAACACGGGTTTTCCGTCAATATATTCGATTCCTTCCAGACAATGTGTGTGCGCTCCGACAACCAGATCTGCACCTGCATCCATGCACTGTTTTGTCAGTTCACGCTGCACGGCATTCGGCTGTTCGCTGTACTCTGTCCCCCAGTGTGGAAATACCGTCACAAAATCACAGGTCTGTTTTGCTTCTTTGATCACTTCGATCAGTGCTGTGGCATCATAACAGGTAAACATTCCCGGCGCAGCACTCTCGATCTTCCAATCAGCAGACGGTACCACGCGCGATACAGCGATAAATCCATATTTTTTTCCATTTACTTCCATAATCTGCACCTCTTTTGCACGCTCCACCGAATCTCCGGCACCACCGTACAGGATTCCTGCTCCGTCTAATGCACTGAAAGTGTCTGACAGCGCCGCTCTTCCATAATCTAAGGTGTGATTGTTTGCAAGTGATACAATATCCACACCCATTTCATTTAATGCCTTTACATAGGAAGGACTGCACCGGAATGTGAACTGCTTGTCTGCCATCGGTTCCCCGCGGTCACTAAATGGAAACTCGTTGTTTACCATCAGGATATCGGCTGCCTTTAACTGTTCTAACAGTTCCGGTGAGACGACACGCTCGATCCCGCCGGCATCATAGGCTGCCTTGAAAGCATTTGCAAAAAGAACATCACCTGTCAGGATGATGGTTGTATCGCCGGAGTCTTTTTGATTATCCTTGTTTGCTGTTTCATCTGATGCACTCCCAGTTCCAGCTGCTGTGGTTGTATCATCTGATATGCTTCCATTTTCACCTGCTGTGACTGCATTCTCTGACATGCTTCCGTCTTCACCTGCCGTTTCTGCACCATCCATCGATATTCCACTTCCATCCGCTGTGGCTTCCCCATCCAGAGTGGTTTGCGCATCAGACATATCCGCCTGCTCCTCTTCTGCCGTCGCCCCCGGCGCAGACGCCGGTTTTGCCTGGCCGCCGGTTAAAATTGCCGCTGCGATCACGCCCGCCACAGTCAGTATGGAAAGTACATAAAGTACGATTCTGATTGTTTTATTCATAGATCCCCCATTTTTGCATTGTTTTGTTTTTCTTTGGTCTGAGAAACACTACAAAAACGACGCCGATGTACAACGATTGTACGCCGACGTCATTTTTATCATAATGATTTGCACCTTAATTGTCAACTGACACAGGATCTTAGTCTACTCAAAATCCACTTCAATACTTCCCATGCCACAGTCAAGTTCCATATTTTTCTCTGCCCCTTCATTTTTGACTTCTTTAACTCCGCTGATGTTTGAGTAAGTTTCACCATCCACATCAATCGAACCAAGTCCGCAGGAAAGTTTGTAGTTATACTCTTTTTCCTCGCCGTTTAAATCGAGTGTCATGCTTCCCATGCCGCAGTCTGCTTTCAGGTTCCCCTCAACACTTCCCTCCATGGAAAAATTGCCAACCCCACAGTCTAACGCAACATCACCATAAACTACACCGTCTGTAATCTCCACATTTCCAACGCCTACGGATACATCCATCTTTCCGTATACCTGAAACTGCTCTGCTTCAAAATTACCGGCCCCGACTTTTAGAATCAGATTGTTGCAGCTGACATCAAAATCTTTCCAGCTCATGTCTGCAGCACCGATATCAAAATTCAGCTCATCAAAAGAACTTCCCTTGGGCAGATACAAGATGATCTGCGGTGATTTTTTATAATAATGTTTTTTTGCATCATATTTAATTTTTAGTGTGTCTCCATCCAATTTACAGGAATAATATTTCTCTTTGCCGCGCTTTAAGACGACACGTATCTTCGTGCTGTCATCCGGTTCTTTGACTGTAATTTCTGCTGCGTCAATATCCAGCTTGATATTTCGAATGGAAGAGACATCAAAGCTGCTGTCTGCTCCACCTGCAGGTACCTCAGTAGAAAACTCCATATCACCGATATCTGTTATCATATCATCGTCATCACTATCATCGTCATCGCTATCATCGTCATCTTCATCAAAATCATCCATATCATCATCTTCTTCGTCATCTCCATCAGCACTGCTATAATAAAGTCCCACCGGACCAATATGCCAGTTTCCATACCGGAGTTCTCCATTCTTTGCCATACGCCATACAGAAGCCCCCATCGCAGTACTGACACCGCAGAAGATCAGTCCTGCACCAAGCAATGACACTGCAATGATTAACATAATTTTTGTGAATTTTTTCATGCTGCCACCCCACTTTCTTTCTTCTTTTCAAACGGTTTTTTACACAAACCGATGATTCCCCTGACTGCCCATGGAAGGAATACGCCAGACACCCACACGACCAAAAGTACTGCAAGGATTCCAAGTCCCAATACCAAAAGTCCTGCTCCGGTCAGTCCAAGTCCGACAGCCACTCCACCGGTAAATAAAGTGCTGCATCCAAAACCAATCAAAAGGAAACCTGCAAACACAAGTGATGCCATCACTGCAACCACTGCAACCGCAATGCCAAACAAAGTCGCAACAACCGCAAGAAGAAGTGATGCCACGACTAAAAGCAATGTCAGCCAGAACGGTGATGTAAGAACTACCACTACGATTGCTGCTGCACTCCATCCACCTTTCTTTTCTTTTGGCACCTCTTCGCTTTTCACAAACATATCATCGTTCTTATTCCACTCCGGATTTTGATCCGCCGGCATGCCATAAGATCCATTCTCTTTTTCCATGCCAAGATTCTTTTTGATGCTCTGGGCAACCTTCTCCGGTGACTCAAGCTCCGCTATGACGGATTCCTCATTTTCCTCGCCCGCATCTTCAAAATAACTGCGGTAAAACGCAAGCGCATCCGCTTTTTCTTCTTCTGATATTCCATCCAGAAGCTGTTCTAACTGTTTTAAAAATTCTTCTCTTTTCATAACCTCTAAAGCTCCTCTCCTGAAAATAATGCTGATATTTTCATGGAATAATCTTCCCATTCTCTCCGGTATTCAACTAACTTATCCTGCCCCGGTTCCGTGATCTTATAATAACGCCTGTTCCTGCCTCCGCACTCTCTGTCATATACCTCAAGGCATCCGTCTTTCTGCAGTCTCCTGAGCACCGGATACAAAGTGGACTCTGATACATCAATGGCTTTTCGTACATCCTGTGTGATTTTATAGCCATAGGTGCCTTCCTCCTCTTTCGACACAACAGCTAACACGATCGCGTCTAAGAGAGCGGCTCCTGTATTAAATACCATACGCTCATCTCCTTTTCTTTATAATATTCTATCTGTTTTAATATTATTTTCTTATTAATACTATATTTCGTATAATATAATTTGTCAACATTTATTTTATGGAAAATATTATTAAGGAATTCTAAAGATTACAAGATATTGAGATTTCATTGAATTTATATGAAACAAATAAAGCAATAAAAATACCGGCCTCCAATCGTTAGATTTTTAGGTCTAACTTTTGGGGTCGGTACACTTTTCGATATCATATCTCTTTTTTCATATACAAAAAATTATAACTGCCTTACTATTTCGCACCAAACAGATACACGCCGCGCTCTGTCACACGGATCTCCGGTATTACCGTAAGTGCCATAAAAGAAAGCGTGATAAATGGATCGATGTCCTCGGAAATGCCAAGTTTCTTTGCTTCCTCCAACATGTCCGCCACTTTTTCCGTGATCTCATCACAGGATTTTTCGCTCATCAGACCGCAGATTGGAAGCGGAAGCACATCCACGACTTTTCCACCGGAAGCGATAACATATCCGCCCTGATTTTCTTCCACACCTTTGATTGCTGCAAGGATATCCTCATCATTATCGCCCGTAACGATCAGGTTATGGGAATCATGTGCAACGGAAGTCGCCACTGCGCCGCCTTTGACGCCAAACCCTTTCAGCGGCGCAACACCGATCTCCCCTGTCTTTCCATGACGCTCTACCACGCAGATCTTGTTGTATACACCATCCGGTTTGAAATATCCGTTTTCTGCCGGCACTTCCTCCACCAGATGCGTGGTCACGATCTGGTGCGGGTTCATCTGTATCACATCCGTTTTTCCATCACAGGAAAGCCTGATTTTCTCTTTGGTGACCTCTCCCACATGAACGGTATGAAGCAGCTCATCCGGAACCGGAACGGAATAATCTTTCGCATAATCTTCCTCTGTCAGAATACGTCCGTCCTTCATGACATCAAGCGGTCTGACCTGCTCTAAATCATCTAAAAATACGATGTCTGCACGGTAACCCGCACCGATCGCGCCATAATTTTTCAATCCATAAAACTCTGCCGCCTGATAACTTCCCATCTTATAGGCTTTTGCAACCGGCACGCCAAGTGCAATCGCCTTGCGGATGCAGGTACTGATATGTCCCTCTTTGCGGATCTCCTCCACATGCTTGTCATCCGTACAGAAAGCACAGCGGTCTAAGCATACACCTGCATCTAACATTGTTTTGATCAGTGTCTCTAAATTCTTTGCACCACTTCCCTCGCGCACATAGATATGCAGTCCGGCACGGAGTTTATCGAGCACTTCCTCAGCGGTAGAACACTCATGATCGTTTTCCACACCGGCAAGACGGTATGCCTGCACTTCTTTTCCTCGGATTCCAGGCGCATGCCCATCAATATGTTTCTTGGCAAACAGCTCTAACTTGTCTGCCATTCTCTTTTCACCCTCACAGCACTCCATAAAACGCATGGTCTCACCGAGTCCAAGTACTCTTGCATTATCCACATATTTCATCATGTCAGAGGCAAGAAATTCACCACAGCCGTTTGTCTCCACATCCGTTGCAGGAACTGCGGAAGGCACCATAAAAAATACGTTTACCAGAAGTTTTGCAGCACATTTTAAGAAATAGTCCATTCCTTTTGTTCCGCTGACATTCACGATCTCGTGCGGATCGGCAATGATCGTCGTTGTTCCCGCCTTCGCAAGGACTTTGGCAAGTTCTCCCGGTGCTGCCATACAGGATTCAATATGCATATGCGCATCGATAAAGCCCGGCACCAGATATTTCCCGGTACAGTCGATTTCTTCTTTTCCCTCGTATTCACCTACGCCTACGATCGTGTCCCCGCAGATCGCAACATCCGCTTTTAACACTTCCTCCGTAAAGACATTCAGCACATTTCCGTTTTTCAATACGAGATCTGCTTTTTCACGTCCATTTGCACAATCTAACTTTCTTTTTCTCTCTAACATACGCTTCCTCTTTTCGTTATATATTTATTATGAAAATAACTTTTTAAAGAAATCTCCCACAGAAGAAATGATCGATTTAAAAAATCTACCGACAGCCGCTGCTATACCGCTATTTGAACTTCCATCTCCGTTTTTAAACGAATTGTACAAAGACTCCGCATAATCCACAAGTCCGTTTAAATCAATTCCGAGTGAATTGATCTTCTTGATCAGATCTATGATCTGCTGACGCTCATCATCCGATAACGTCACACCATATTTTTCACACGCCTCATCGATTGCACCGTTGATCCCGGCATCATCCGTCAGGTCATCTTTTGCAATCAGAGCCTTGATATATGCGATAAATTCTTCTACTTCTGCATCTGAAACACCTTTTAGGGAATCTTCTAACTGTCCGGTCAGCACAAGTTCATTGAGCGCCGTATCAACTACCGAATCACTGATCTCTTTTCCTGTCATCTCCTGATATGCTTTTAATACGCCTACTAAAGCCGCCGTTCCGGAAATTGGAGTTGGTCCTGCTACAATAATATCTGCATCTGTTACCCCTGCAGTAGTCAGCGCATTTTTATACATACCAACGGTACAATAATTAATATTTGTTGTGGAAATGTTTAATCCGCTTCCCTTATCCCTCTGTACGATCACAACAGAAGAAAGCGATCTTGTTCCAATCTGCGAGGATGAAATATAGGAATCTAAATACTGGTGTTCCTCTGCATTTGTCACATAGACCACATCATAATTTGACAGATTTGCCGCATCAATGCCCATAATAGAAAGAATCGTCGCTCTTTGAGAATCATTAAGATCTGCTCCAAGCGCAAGGTACGGTTTATCACTTGCCTTGATTGTGACATTATCGCTGTCCTCGTTTTGCACAATCGTTCCGTTGATATCCTGTGACGCCTGGTCTGATGTCGCATTTCCATCCTGCTGTGGCGTCTGATCCGACGATATATTTCCATCCTGCTGTGCATCAGAATTGTTTGTCTGAGCCGAATCATCCAAATACTGAATGGAACCTTCCAGATCGTCACTATCTGCATTCTGCGCAGAATCCTCTGCCGAAGTTTCTGCTGCATTCTGCACATCATCTGTCTGATCTGCCGTCGCTGCAACTGCCCCTGCCTGTGCTGCCTGCACACCCACACCGGAGGAAACAGGCATCGCTGCTGCAAGTATCACACATAATATTTTAACTACTTTTTTGTTTCTCATAATAATCCTCACTAACACTGTCCATCCCTGCTTTATATTTTATGCAGGTAAATCTATCTTATATTTTATATCTGCGCAATTCTGACACTCATCCATGCACAGATATCCGCATAAACCTGATCGCGGTCTGTCTCATTTAATATCTCATGACGGTCTGTCTCATACAAACGGTAGGTCAGATCATCCACACCCGCATCTTTGTACATATGATAAACTTTTTTTACCCCTTCACCGAGGTCACCAACCGGGTCATCTGCCCCGGAAACCATGAAAACCGGCAGATCTTTCGGCACTTTTTTTATATTATCCATCTGATTGTCAAAATATACCGCTTCCATCAGCCCATAGTACCCGTTTAATGTAAACAGAAACGTGCAGCGTGGATCACTGTAATATTTTTTGACATGCTCCACATCCTTTGTCAGCCAGCTGTTGGTATAATCTTTTCCATAAAGGTCAAATTTGTGGTATGGCTTGCTGTAGGAAAGTTTCTGCACCAGTTTACTTCTGTAATTCCAGCCACGGAAAAAGGCTAAAAATTTACACAGCGTCATACCAAATTTCATGGTGCCATCCGGCACACACCCAGTTCCCATAATGACCGCTCCACTTAAATTTTCACCATGCAGACACAGATATTTTCGCAGCATATAAGAACCCATGCTGTGTCCCATCATAAAATACGGTATCCCCGGATTCTCTCCCTGAACTGTTGTTCGCAGGCTGTGCATATCCGCAACAAGCGTATCACTCGGATTTTCTGCAAAATATCCCCACTCTGTTTCATCTTTTACCGAAGCGCCATGCCCTAAATGATCGTGGCCAACAACCATAAATCCGCGCTCTGTCAGGTACTCTGCGAACTCATGATATCTTTCAATATATTCGATCATGCCGTGCGTGATCTGTAAAATTGCCTTATACTTTCCATCCTCCGGCATCCATTTTACCGCATGGATCTTTGTCGTTCCATTCGCAGATAAATACGTCATCTGTTCTTCTTTTGCCATATAAGTTCTTCCCTCATTTCTATACTGCTCTTTACTATACCGCTGACTGTTTTGCATGCAGATATTTCATTACAGATTTCTTACTCCATATTCAAAAGTGCTTTACATCCATTATAGATCTTTTCCAATTCATCCTCAGCAGATTTTTTTGCATTGATTTCTTCACGCAGTGCTGTAACCTGCACTTTTGCCTCATCCCCGAGTTTTAAGAAATCCTCCCCGGCCTGTTTTATAAAATCCGCAGCCGATACTGCGTTGCCGGACATGTGCTCCCTTAAGGAAGTCTGTCCATTTTCATATATGGAAAGTTTCTGTGCACTGTCACTATACAGTTTCATTACCATCGATGTAATACCCGCTTGCATTTCATTGATCTGTGCAGTCTGTTCTTTGATTTCTTTTTGCGCCTCTTCCATCGCGTCGATCTGTTCTGATAATGCCTTTAGTCTTTCTTCATACCGCTGTGCCACATTTTTGATCTCCTCCGCAGCATGAAGGAATTTTTCTCCGTTCTCTCCCATTCTTGCTGCTTCGATTGCCGCATTCAATGCAAGCACTCCCATATTTTTTGCATCATCTTCCAGTTCAGCTGTCACATTTCCAAGACCATCCTGCTCTTTCGAAGCACGGTAAAGACTTTCTTCTAACTGTGCACACGGTTCTTTTAACGCCTTGTGCTGTTCAAAAACTTCTTTGATCTTTTCATTCTGCTCTGCCACCTGTCCAATAAAAATGGAATGATTTGCCTCAAAAGATTCCACAGCATTATGTACTTCAACGAATGTACTGTACAGTTCTTTTCCTGTTCTGCAGCTCTCTTCTGCCAGTTCACCCACACATTCTAACTTTTCCTCAAGAATTTCTATATTTTCTTCCATCTGGACACGGGATACTGTCATCTGCACAGAATCTTCTTTTAATTCATCACTGTATTCTGCAATCTGTTTCTTGATCGTATAGAGTTCGTCCTGCAGTGCCTTCTCTTTCTTTCCACCAAACATATATGTCCTCCATTTACTGATAATTCTTTATCACAATCTGTATGCTTTCATTTCCCTGATACCTGTTTATCTCGGGATAATATACCACAGACATCCGGATTCCATTTGTCCTGCCAAGGAATGCCTGCTGCACTTCATTTTCCCCATATTTTCTTCCATAATATTCCCGGAATTCCTCCACATCCCCAAAATAAACAGCAGATATGGATTTTCCACGTTCAGTCTTAAGTGTCAGTTTTAATACATTCTGATTTTTCCCGACTACAACCGCACGATCGATTCCAAGATTCTTATCCGCAAACTGAGGTTTTACATTTGCTTTCCCGAATGGTTCTAACAACAACAGTTCATTTACCAGCGGAATGTCCGGATAATCGACTGGCATGGGAATATCTATTTTTATCTTAGGAATAAAATCTTCTTCTGTCAACCCACAACAGGCGTTTATTTTCTCCCTGAAAATCTCTACATTTGCTTCCGGCAGGGAAAGTCCTGCTGCCATCGGATGACCGCCAAATTTTGTAAATAATTCCTGACATTTGCACAGTTCCTCATACATCGAATATGCCTCGATTGAGCGCCCGGAGCCTTTAACCCCATCCTCACTCTTTGTCAGCACAAAAGTCGGTTTATGACACGCCTCCCGGATTCTTCCTGCAATGATTCCTGCAAGACTTTCATGCACATCCGGCAGATAGACAACCAGGACTTTTTCACCCGTATTTCCCTCTTCCACCTGCTGCATGGCAAGTTCTACGCCCTCTGCAGTCATGTCTTTTCGCTGCGCATTCAGATCGACCAGTTCCGCTGCGATCTCCGATGCTTTTTTTACGTCCTCCTGCAGGAAAAGATTTAAGGCAATTTTCGCTGTCTCTAATCGTCCGCTTGCATTGATGCATGGTCCTAACACAAATCCGAAATGATAGGAACTGATCTGTTCCGGCTCTAATTTATTCTGTAAAATCAATGCGCGCATCCCCGGATTCATGGTCGTATGGATCCGCTTTAATCCTTCCCTTACCAGGATTCTGTTCTCATCCGTCAGATCCATCACATCCCCGACCGTCGCAAATGCCACATTTTCCAAAAAATCGTAGGACTCCTCCACCGCAATGTCACATTTTTCATAGAGGATCTGTATCACTTTCCAGGCAACTGCAGCACCGCAGAGATTTTTATACGGATATGTACACTCCATCTGCTTTGGATTTACAATGGCATCCGCCTCACTTCTTTTATAATGGCGTTCTCCCCTCTCCTCCGTATATGGTATTTCATGATGGTCTGTGACAAGAACTGTCATTCCAAGACTTTTAGCGTGCGCGATCTCGCCTATCGCTGCAATTCCATTATCACAGGTAATGATCGTATCAATTCCCGCCTCATCTGCCTGCTCAATCAGATGATCGTTGATTCCGTAACCATCTTTCATCCGGTCCGGTATCTGAAAATCCACACTGCCACCGCAGCGTGTGATTCCTTTGTACAGAATATAAGTCGACATTACCCCATCAATATCGTAGTCGCCTATGACCCTGATCTTTTTCTGTTCACTGATCTTCTGCACCAATATATCCGTCAACCGGTCCGAATCCAAAAGTAAATGAGGATCGTAAAGTTCCCCAATTCCGCCTTTTAAGTATCTTGCGATTGCCTCATCCCCCATAACCCCACGATTCCGGATCAGCCTTGCCGTAACCGGACTTATCCCAAAACGTTTTGCAATTCCTGCAAAATCAGCGCCTTTATTTATTACAAACCATTTTTCCATATATTACCTCAAGCAATGTCAGCCCGCATGCCGGTGCCGTGTATCCTGCTCTTTCCCTGTTTTTTGCCTCTAAGATCTCTGACACATCCTCCGGAGTTCTTCTTCCATCTCCGATCTCGATCAGTGTACCGGTTAAAATGCGCACCATATTCTGTAAAAATCCATTTCCGGTATAATAGATCTGTATCTCTCCCGGCAGTTCTTTGATCTGTATCCGGGAGATCGTCCGAACCGTGGATTTTTTCATTTTTTTATTGCCGCAGAATGATTTAAAATCATGTGTTCCACACAGGTACTCTGCCGCTTTTCTCATGCGGTTTACATCAAGCGGTTCCGTATAATCATAAACATATCTGCGCTCGAATACCTCCGGTATTTTTCCTGTATGGATCCGGTAAAGATAGGTCTTTTCCACTGCCTGATATCTGCTGTGGAAACGCTCATCCACTCTCTTTACTTCACAGACTGCAATATCTTCCGGAAGGTACTGATTCAGATAAAATAAAATTTTATCCTCATCCCATTCCTCTCTCAGATGAAAATTAGCCGTCTGTCCTTTTGCATGCACGCCTGCATCTGTTCTGCCGGAACCGGTAACCTCCACCTGGTATCCTGCCATTTTGCTCAAAACATCCTGTAACTTTCCCTGTATCGTAAGTTCCGCCGGAAGCACCTGCCACCCGCGGTAACGTGTTCCGTCATATTGTAAGATCATTTTATAATTTGCCATATATCTCTGTTACCTTATATCTGATTTTCGGAAAAAATACTGCCACAGATAGTTTTCCTGCGGCAGTACATCAATTATAATTATTATACCTCTGTTTTCGTTAATTGACAAATCATAAACCACATTTTCCCTTCCATTATTTTATAATTCACACAAACAATTTAAACACACCTTTTGACAGACTGCATCATATAATAGAATGAATGAATCTACGAGGTTTTTCATGTCAGATATTGCCTATACACAAAATAATATCGATCAGGGTGAGTTAAAGATCCACGTAACGGCAAGAGGAAGTAACCGTCCGATCACAAACGCCCGTGTAGCGATCTCCTATTCCGGTGATCCGGACAGTATCGTTGAGGAGGTGAATACAGATGCATCCGGTATGTCCGAACAAATTACGCTTCCTGCGCCTCCGCTTGAATTCTCAATGGAGCCAGGCGAAGAGCAGCCGTTCTCGCAATATAGTATTCAGGTCGATGCTGAAGGATTCCGCCCGTTTACTGTGTCGGGAATTGAACTGTTTTCGAAGCAGCTGTCGCTTCAGGAAGTACGAATGGATGAGGTGGATGCACCGGGGAACCCGGTAGACACGATCGTGATCCCGGTCAATACCCTCTGGGGCGATTTTCCACCGAAAATCGCAGAGTCTGAGATCAAGCCGATCTCCGAGACCGGGGAGATCGTCCTAAGCAGAGTCGTGGTGCCGGAATATGTCGTGGTACATGACGGTCCGCCAAACGATACGACTGCGCGCGATTATTATGTGCGATACAAGGATTACATCAAAAATGTAGCGTCCAGCGAAATCTATTCCACCTGGCCGGATGCGACGCTGCGCGCAAATATCCTTGCAATCATGTCATTTACATTAAACCGGGTGTACACGGAGTGGTACCGGAACAAAGGCTACAGTTTCACGATCACCTCCTCCACCGCCTACGACCAGAAATTTACCTACGGCAGGAACATTTTCCAGAGCATCTCCGACATCGTGGATGAAATGTTCCAGAACTTTTTATCCCGGCCAAACGTCAGCCAGCC
>ERZ791825.892-NODE-892-length-19364-cov-3.591279_pt1 | contig 19364 bp, 21 predicted proteins | sample MGYA00510298_ERZ791825 | MGnify/ENA primary metagenome ERZ791825 (study PRJEB30046, sample SAMN00792010) | human gut metagenome | study: EMG produced TPA metagenomics assembly of the A metagenome-wide association study of gut microbiota in type 2... | reverse complement strand
TGGCATGTTTTGACCCCAACATCATAATAAAAAAAAGAAACGAAAGGAACTTGGCTATGAGTTTTTTGAATGATTTAAAAAACATATTCACAAACGGTGAGCCCATATTTACACCCATTGAAATGTGGAATAAACCAAGAGGAACTCTTGGAGAATTCAGAACAGACTATGTACTGAATAATGAAGCATTAAAAGAGCTTAGCTATATACGAACTATTAGTAATGTATATGTAGAAAATAACGGAAAAACAGCAACACATAGATAGAATAAAAGGATACACAAATGGAGATATTTGTCCTTACTGCATGAAGCCTCTGAGATTAATTGATGGTCCTTACGGCAGATTCTACGGATGTACAGGGTATCCAGATTGTAGATTTAAAAGAAAGGCTTAATCAGGAAATATATTGAATGACTGGTTGCCTTAATATGCCCTGACATGTAAAATATTTATTGAAATTATGCTTTAGTGTGATTATTATAAAAAGTAAAAGTAAGCTAAACGATAAGAAAAACGTGAAAATAATCCACCATAATAATATCGAAAGGAAGTAATTCTATGCCCGCAACACAACCACAAGTTAATTCAATAACTTTAGCACAGTACGAAACTCTCCCGGAAGATAAAAGAGTTGAAGTTTTCGATGGTGTTATCTATGATATGGCAAGCCCATCACAGGCTCACCAGACAATATCAATGGAACTATCAACGCTTATAAATACCTATATTAAGAAGAAAAAAGGCTCCTGTCATGTATTCACTGCTCCATTCGATGTAAAATTATCTGACCACCCTCTTACCATTGTTCAGCCGGACATCATGGTTATCTGTGATAAAAATAAGCTGGACGGAAAAAGATGCAATGGTGCTCCTGATTTCATCATTGAAATTGTTTCACCCGGAAATCCAGCAGACGATTATATCCGCAAGCTCTATCACTATAAGAATGCCGGTGTACGTGAGTATTGGATAGTCGACCCAAACAGACAGCTTGTTACTGTTAATTACTTTGAGGCTAATATGCTCACCATTCAATACTCATTTGATTCTATCATTAAGGTGAACATTTATGACGATTTGCTTATTAACTTCTCTGAAATTACGGAATTATTGAATCCCTAAAGAATAAGTCATATACTAAAATTTCTGAGCCAAATTAAGGAGGTCATGATAGATGACATAGCCTAAGTCTCTGGCTTGCGTTGCCTTCTATGGATATTACTCTCATCTGTCCTTCTCCCAGATAATATGTATTATTCTATCTGAGTTTATAATCTCATTTATATATTTCTTTATAAAAGAAGGCTTTATATCGCTGTCCGGAATATCCTCCATAGGAATCCAAATGAGTTCCTCTCCCACATCTGTTTGCTTTTTACTCTTAACTTCCAGAAATTTTTCCACTCAAAACACCTTCGCCGGAGTTCACATTTGCGTGTGAGACTCCGGCGTTAATTATTTTACACCTGTATTCGTTTCAAAAATATCTATTAGAACCGTGATCATTGCTTGCTCTCTTACATAAGACTGGTAACTGAATATAGTTCCAGGCGCATCCAAATCATTTGCATTTCCTACACAGACCAATCCATTTCCCTCGATTCCTATATATGTTGTAATCTAATGCATTTTTCCGTTTTCGTTCTTGTTTATTACATTCATCAGAGTCAGGCCATCTCCAATGTCATACATATTGATTCGTTTTTGAGAAAGTTTGTTCATTCCGCTTTGCCTCCTTTTATGAACGCCAGAATTTCCCCATAAGTGCGGTTGCTCTTTATTACCGCCTCCATAAGTTCCTCTTTGCGCATTTCACTTCTAAGTTTGATTAGCCTGGTCAGTTCCTCTTTTTCGGCTTCATACTTTACTTTTGCTTTCTCCAACACCTCTTTCTGCTGCTCGACTTTCATATCCAGAGATTCAGTTGATACTTTTCTTCTTCCCCTTACCATTATGATTTTCTCCCGCCTATCTTAACCTTTTTTCACTCCCGAATTCAGTTCATCACTTATCTCAGTTACTTTCCGCTTCACATAATTCGCGTCGATTCCAAAAGCTTTTAGTATTGTCTTCTGATTAGCTGTTAACGCATGATCCAACCGGTATATCCCATCTGCTTGACGGATCATTTCTATCTTTTCCAGTTCCCCGATTGCCGCCGGAACATTCATAAAATTCGGCTGTGTTAAAAGACTTTCTTCTTCATCCTTAAGTTTTGTGTACATTCGATTTCGAAGAATGAGTGCAACAAATGCAATCAGCATTTTCCCTTCCAGTGCTTCTCCTGAATAAACACGCATACTTTTGTTACCAAGGAAAGATTTATCCGCTTTAAACAGTTTTTCCGAAGCATCTCTGCTCTTATATAGTTCAAGAGCTTCTTTCGCCGTCATATCTGCCGATGTGATGATACAGAAATATCCGCACATGCGAAGTTCATCTTCAATCACTGAGCCTTTCTCTATTGCGCACACAAAACACTGGTCATCCTTACCTTCATGGTAGTATTCCAGACTGAAATACTTTTCGTAAGCCTTATCCGGAACTACCGGTTGTCATTTCAACATCATCGACAACACTCATGAATTGTTTCTCGTTTAACTTGCCATTACTCTCTTTACACAGTTTCTTTATATAACGCTTAATGGTCTTTTCGGAAATTTCCTTGATGGGTATAGAACACCCACCAAGATATATTCCAAATTCTTCTGCTGTCATAGGCTCTTTTTCCCTAAACTTATTCCTAACGGATTTTAAATCAAGTTTAACCTTGACAAATTCTTCCTCTATTTCATTTGCATGCTTAGAATAATCTGGCACTCCTGCCAATCAGAACACCTCCCAAACTAGAACGGGAACTTCTTTACTTGTTCCATGCATTCTTTTTCACTATATCCCATAAGACTTAAGATTCTATACTGAGCTGTTTTCCTCAATCCTCCAATATACCTACAAAGTATCATTCCCTTTCTAGTGGTAACTGGGACATCTAGCAAGCAAGCCTCAATAATCTGCAACTTCTTTATTGCCTCTGAATCGCTCACACATCCAACACAATTCCAAGTTGCACTAGTTATATTATTTTCACGAAATGCTTTTCTGTAAGGTTCATTTCGCTTCCAATCATCTTCTGCTAGTACTTTAGAAAGAATCTTATCAGCAATCAACGACTCCTCTACGAGCATTGTTCGTGCCGGTATTTCCTCCCGTGGATGACTTCCAACACCAAGTCCCCTATCCGTTCTTACACTATGCATCAGCTTTCGATATACATATTTTATAATCTTCTGCTCCCATTCATTAGGATATTCTGTAGCTACAAAAGATGAAAAGTATGTATCCAGTAATTTTATCTCCTCATTGTAAACATAATCTAAGTCATTTCTTATTCGATAATTATCCTTCGTCATAACTCGATCATGCTGTTCTCCACTTAACTCTTCTTCTGTATACGCATTAGTCCCCCTCAAAAAATCATGAGTCGGAATATTGGACATAATAGATAGTACAAGATTGTTAGCTGCTTCTCCATATTCCTTAATCAACTTTGCAAACTCGTCATCATTTTTTTTGTCATCATTAGGTGAAAATGCTACCACCAATTTTTCCTTCATATCCTTAAGGAATAATTCTTCTGGTAAAGTAACATCATCAGGATCCATTGTCGGAAACAAAATGCAATGAGCTGCTGGATCAAGAACATCCAATTCAGTTGATACTATACTGCCTTTTAAGTCTGCAAAAAGTTCAGAATAAGCTTCCATGTCCTTCTTAACTGTTTCCTTTGCATCCTGATATTTCTTTTGAGTAATAAAGAATCCTTCCTTTTTATACAAAAAAGCAACCTTGCTTGTTGCTACATCCGCTTTAATTGTAGTTACAATCCTCTTTAATGTAAGTGATTCATCGCTATTATCTGGCTTTATCAAAAACAGATATATATCTGACTTTGCTGTTCTTGCGGCCTCAACATTTCCGGAAACACCTGGCGTATCAATTATTTCAATACTACCCAAACCACACTCTCTTAATAACTCTTTACAAAATGTACTTGGCTTCTGATACGTATCAATATAGGTACGTGTTTTCTTTCCTTTTTCTTCTTCAATTTTTACTATTTCTCGAATCAAAGATTCAATTTCCTCCATTTTGGAAACATCATCTTGTAAAAATGAATGATCTACCAAAGCGGATACTTTCTCTCGAATTGGATCTATGTAAGTATCTCCTTCTGGATATTTTGAATTAAAATCACTATGAAATATATAACTCTCTATAGTAACTGCTTCTGATATTTTTACATTAATAGGGCAAGCTGTTTTGTCACTACTATTTCCACAAAACAAGTTTACAAAACCAGATTTATCTGCAACAAAACGTGAGTTAAAAAAAGACTTACCTCCACGGGCTCTACCAATGATGGCGATCCTCTTTGATTTAAGATTGCCAGTTGAGATAACATCAACTTTATTTTTTTGCTGCAAATATGCTACTATATCTTCTGATTTCCAAATTGGTCCAGCTGATGTTTCAGTATACGGAACCGGAAACTTTGAATCTCTTGCTCTCCAATTTGAAACATTGCTATTGCTTGTACCACATAACTTAGCAACATCACTTAATGCCATTAGCTCCTTATCTACAACCATATTTTACCTCCGTTAATATTGTTTATTTTGTTTGTGAATATTATTCACATATCTTGTGAATTAAATATACATAGTATTCAGATATTTGTCAAGAACTAATTTTCAAAAAAGAAAATAGAGAAAGCACACAACTATTTCTAGTCATGTACCCTATCAACACTATTGTTTTCTATTACTCCGTCTTCAAATACATCTGCACTCCGCCATACACTACCGCAAGATTCAGATTCTCCACTTCCTCCGATGTTACCCATACCGTAAAGCTTGTTGCTATCCCATCCTTCTCTGTAACCTTTTTACCGGAATTATCATAAACATCTGCTACATAAACATTCTCCGCATGTAAAGTTAAAAGCTCCGTTGCCGGGTCAAGTGCATATACATCCACAATATCACCTTTTCTAAGGGAACCATTTACACCATCCGCAAAATTCTGTGCATCAAAGGATGTCACCTCATAGCCTGCTAAGTACTTGTCCAGCACTTCATCTTTGGATGCAATGTAATGTTTTTATTGTATGCAGACGCAAGAATTTTTCCAAGCTCCACAGCGTATTCATTTGCTTCCGCATATTTCGCTCTTCCTGCCTTCACCTTTGCAAGTAATGATGTAATCTTTTCACTATTGGTATAAGCATTGTTGAAGTCCTGCCTTATTCTTTCCAAAAGCTCAGGTGCAATGTCATCCATTCATATCACCGCCTATCTTGGCTGGTAACTTACTTGCATTTATTCCAGTAAGATTTCTTAGATTATCTGTATTGAAATACCCCGGCACTGCCTGATTAATTTTAATGGCACCATCACCTATGCTTGAAAGCATCGCCGCATCCGGTTCAAAAATCGGTTCCCATACAGGCTTAGTAAGGTAAAGCTGTTCACGCTTGTATTGGAAACTGTCTCTCGTACAGGCTGCCAGATAACCAACATTTAAAAAGCCACTCCCGAAAGTTCTCTGAGCCTTACGTGCAAGGAGTCTTAAATTTTCATGTGATGCCTTGATTGCCTCTGCGCTTGATGGGTTGTCAGATACAAACCCAAGGTCATCCATGGTAAGCCCTGTTTCACCGGCGAACAGTGTGGCGAACATTCTCAGATGTTCAATGTATGGTGTCATGCTCTGCTGAGTGAACTGTCCAACCTTGGGCAAATCGCCATCATCATCCTTTCCGAAGCTTAAAAGACTGCTCATTGTGGCTTTCCACTTATTGACTTCCACATCATCGCTCAATCCAAGAATATACTTCTTCGGAAATGAGTAAAACTCTGCTGAAACCTCGGAACGTATTAATGTTCTGAGCGCAGCCTGCATAATTCTCATACATGCACGGCTTATTCGTGAATGTCCAAACGGTCTTGACGCATCAGGTCGGTAAATAATAGGCACTAATAACGGATACCCTACATTATGGGGGCGTATGTCTATCTTAGTCTCACCTTTCCTGATATATTCTGTTTGACTTGATGTAAAATGTGCTTCCGTAATAGCATTTCCATTGTCATCTCTTGACAAAACCGCATAGCCCTCATATAGCAGACCTGTTATCGGGTCAATATTTCCTGTTGCATTGCCTCCGTCGATAACCTGTAACCGCGGAAAGCCATTCCTATCCGGTGAAATATATATATATAACAACATGACGAAATCAGAGCAGATAAAACCGCATTGTCAAACAATACATCCGGATTATTCATTGAGAACACCTGCAGTAAATCAAAATTATCGTTGTCAAAGCTATTAAATACTAGCCGGTCTGCAAGACTGTCAACCGCCTTACCGCACCAGCCAAGTGTTTCAGTAAGCCAGCGCATTTCCGGCGGAATCATGGTGCTCCTATCAATAACTGTATTTTTCATGTCATAGTATTCATATCGCGTTAATCTGCCATATTCTCACCTCCTTTTTACCCATTCGCTTACAATGTAAATAATCACTGCAAGGTAAAAAATTACTTCAATAACCTTGAATACCCAGTAAATAACCTCCATATCGTTCTCCTTTCTGAAATCTATATTGACAATGAGCCATGAAAAAGATATTCTTTAAGTGAGGTTAGGGGCTTCGCCCCTTTCCCTTACTCAATGAGGACTTTGATAATCTGCATTATCACCTCAATGAGCTGGATGATGGCAGTCACAAGGATGATGATTTCCGTGGGGGAAATTTTCTTGTGATTGCCTTTTTTCTTTTTCTTACTCATTGCTTTTACCTCCTCTCTCAATTGATTCTGTAAACATTGTATTATATCACGTAAACTTTGTCGATATTTTTTGTTGATTTTGTAAACTTTTTTATCTTGACTTTGAAATTCAAAGCGTTTATTATAAAAGCGAAGGGAGGCGAATTGATGAAGAAAAAAACATTAATTCTTGATATTATTAGAATTGTGTTAAATATAGTGATAATTGTACTTCTCGCTATTGAATTAAAAGATTACCGTGATGAGGAGGTGAGTTAAAATTGAACGAAAGAATTAAACAATTAAGGAAAGAACTTGGACTCACGCTTGATAAATTCGGCGAAAGGCTCGGTGTAGGTAAAGCAGCCCTTAGCCGTATCGAAAACGGCAGTAACAATGTCACAGAACAGATGTTCAAATCAATCTGCCGTGAGTTCAACGTCCGTGAGGAGTGGCTGCGGAACGGTGAGGAACCGATGTTCAACGGTTTCCCACAGACCGTCTTAGATGAACTCTGCGAACAGTATGACCTTGATACCCTTGATAAGCAGATTGTCGATATTTACATATCTCTTCCAAAACAATTAAGGGATTCCGTAAAAGAGCATATTAAGAAAACATATTTTAACAGTGGTAATAAGAGGAGCTCTTCCGGTGACAACACTGTTCCTCTTCGTGCAGCTCACATGAATCCCGAAGCTACACAGGAGCAGATTGACGCTGATAATGCGATGATGGAGAGCGATGATTTTTAAATCAGGAGGATTTTACATGAATAACTGTGCAATTCTCACTAATGATGGCACTTATACCGTATTTGAATTTAATGGTCAGAAAATACGCTTTGTCACATCCAAGAAGCTTGAGAAATATACGAAGATTATTGAATGGGATAACGGCTATCTTGTTGTCATGGCGAAGTATCAAGGCATTCCTGAGGTTGAAGAGTACATTGACTTAACTCCTATATTGGAAATGCTCTATTATGACGTCAATTCATTTCTCAGTCCAATTAAGGAGGTCAAGATAGATGGTGCAGCTTGATGTTAAAAACATAGCAGATAAAGCAGATATGATTGTGAACGATTTGATATGCACAGCCTCCGCCATACGCACTGCTGTATGCTCTTAGAGGAGGGCGCACCTATTAAGTTTGTACAACAGCGGCTTGGTCATAAAGACATTGAAACAACTCTCAATATATATGCACACCTAACTGATAAGATGGAGGAGCAAGGTGTTGAGATTTTAAACAGGTTATAACTCAAAAGGCACCTGCTTTTATGCAGATGCCTTTTAACATTTGTCCACAGCTTAAAATTCTGTGGACAGCATGTGGACAAAACCTACTTTTTTGGCTTGTCCACATATATTATGATTTATTCAAAATTCCGAAAAACCTAGAATTTCTAATAGATTCTACTAGAATCTGTTGTTATCCGCAGCTTCCTGAATGGCAACTGCAACAGCAACAGTAGCACCAACCATAGGATTGTTACCCATACCGATAAGACCCATCATCTCAACGTGAGCTGGAACTGATGAAGAACCGGCGAACTGAGCATCTGAGTGCATACGTCCCATAGTATCTGTCATACCATAAGAAGCAGGACCTGCTGCCATGTTATCTGGGTGAAGTGTACGTCCTGTACCACCACCTGAAGCTACTGAAAAGTACTTCTTTCCAGCTTCAAGTCTTTCCTTCTTATATGTACCTGCAACTGGATGCTGGAATCTTGTAGGGTTTGTTGAGTTACCTGTGATAGATATATCAACATTCTCCTTCCACATGATTGCAACACCTTCTGTTACATCGTTAGCGCCATAGCAGTTAACCTTAGAACGAAGACCATCTGAATATGCTGTTCTAGAGATTTCCTTTACTTCGCCTGTTGAATAATCCATCTCTGTCTCAACGAATGTGAATCCGTTAATTCTTGAGATAATCTTAGCAGCATCCTTACCAAGACCGTTAAGGATAACTCTAAGAGGTTTCTGTCTAACCTTGTTAGCCTTCTCTGCAATACCGATAGCACCTTCAGCAGCAGCGAATGATTCATGACCTGCAAGGAATGCAAAACATTCTGTCTCTTCTTCAAGTAACATCTTTCCTAAGTTACCATGTCCAAGACCAACCTTTCTCTGGTCAGCAACTGAACCTGGAATACAGAATGCCTGAAGACCTTCACCGATAGCTGCAGCAGCTTCTGAAGCCTTTCTTGCACCCTTCTTGATAGCGATTGCTGCACCTACTGTGTAAGCCCAGCATGCATTTTCAAAACAAATTGGCTGGATACCCTTAACCATAGCATATACATCTAATCCGGCATCCTTAGTAATCTTTTCAGCTTCTTCAATACTAGCTATACCATAGCTGTTAAGAACTGAAGTAATCTTATCTATTCTTCTCTCATATGATTCAAATAAAGCCATTCTAATTGTCCTCCTTACTTAACTTCTTCATCTGTTCTTGGGTCAATAATCTTAACAGCATCTGCAACTCTTCCGTACTGTCCGCAAGCCTTCTCATATGCTGTTGTAGGGTCATCACCCTTCTTAATGAAGTCTGTCATCTTACCAAGGCTGACAAACTTGTAACCGATAATCTGGTTGTCCTTATCAAGGGCGATACCTGTTACATAACCTTCAGCCATCTCAAGGTAACGAGGACCTTTCTTTAATGTACCATACATAGTACCAACCTGAGAACGAAGTCCCTTACCAAGATCTTCAAGACCGGCACCAACTGCAAGTCCACCCTCAGAGAATGCGCTCCGAGTTCTTCCGTATACGATCTGTAAGAATAATTCTCTCATAGCTGTGTTAATTGCATCACAGACAAGGTCAGTGTTAAGAGCTTCCATAACTGTAAGTCCTGGTAAAATCTCTGCTGCCATAGCTGCTGAATGTGTCATACCTGAACATCCGATAGTCTCAACTAAAGCTTCCTGAATGATACCTTCCTTAACATTAAGAGTAAGCTTACATGCACCCTGCTGAGGAGCACACCAGCCTACACCATGTGTAAAACCTGAAATATCTTCAACCTTCTTATTCTGTACCCATTTACCTTCTGTTGGCACTGGAGCTGCTCCATGATGAACGCCCTGTGCTACTGGACACATATTCTCTACTTCCTGTGTGTAAATCATCTTATTACTCCTTTCGTAATTCATAGTGTTTACTATAAATGAAACGACGGCCAGAAGCCGTCGTCCAAGCCTTGACTATTTTCTCACAAACTTTTGCATTAGTCAATGTGAGACACAACATTTTTACATTAATAAAACAAAAATTTCACATAATTATCTCTTAGTTACTACTTCGCCCTGCTTCTTATATATAGAACCTGCCGGAATAAAGCCTCTTACGCTTGAAAGCGGATAAATATTACTCTCTCTTCCAACAATTGTTCCAGGATTAAGTACGCTGCCACAGCCAACCTCAACATTATCTCCAAGAAAAGCACCAATCTTTTTGATACCTGTATCAATATTGCAGTCAGGTCCTCTAATAGTAATAAGCTTCTTGTCAGACTTAACATTAGAAGTTATAGAGCCCGCTCCCATATGAGCCTTGAATCCAAGAATTGAATCTCCAACATAATTATAATGTGGAACCTGTACCTTATTAAAAAGAATTACATTCTTAAGCTCAGTTGAATTACCAACAACAGCGCCTTCACCTACAATAGCTTTTCCACGGATAAATGCACAGTGTCTTACCTCTGCATCTTTACCGATAATTGCAGGTCCTGCAATATAAGCTGATGGAAATACATTTGCAGTTCTGTGAACCCATATATTCTCTCCACGCTTCTCATATTCATCTTCTGGCAGTGAATTGCCAAGTTCTACAATAAAATCACCAATCTTTGCAAGTACTTCCCATGGATATGTACAGCCTTCAAACACTTTTGCCGCAATAGTTTCATTAAGGTCATACAGATTACTTATCTTTAATACATCGTTATTCATATCTAATATCCTCTTTATATCAATTATTCAACAGTAACAGATTTTGCAAGGTTTCTTGGCTTATCAACATCGTTACCCTTAAGAACTGCTGTATAGTAGGCAATAAGCTGTAATGGAACTGCCGCAACCATAGGCATAAGAAGCTGGTCTGCCTGTGGAAGCTTAATAACAATATCTGCCACTCCATCCTCAATATCAAGCTCTGGTTCTGCAATAAGCACTACAAATGCACCTCTTGACTTAACTTCCTTAATATTACTTATAGTCTTTTCCTCAAGATTCTTCTGTGTTGCTATTGCAATTACAGGCATCTGTTCTGTAATAAGCGAGATAGTTCCATGCTTAAGCTCTCCTGCTGCATATGATTCAGAATGAATATAAGATATCTCCTTTAACTTAAGAGAACCTTCCATACTGAGCGCATAATCAAGACCTCGTCCTATATATAGAAGACTGTCTGCATTAATAAGCTTGGATGCTGCAAACTGACACCTACTCTCAAGTGCAATGGCTTCTTCAATAACCTCAGGTATTTCTTCAAGCATCTTAGTGTATCTGCTGCATTCTGCCTCATCCATCTTACCATTAGCATAAGCTAATTCAAATGCAATTAAATACATAATTGATACCTGAACCATATATGCCTTCGTTGAAGCAACTGAAATCTCAGGACCCGCATGTGTATATACAACCATATCTGCTTCTCTTGCAATTGATGAACCCTTGACATTAACAATTGCCATAGTATCAGCACCTGCCTGTTTTGCAAGTTCAAGTGCAGCCTTAGTATCAGCAGTCTCACCTGACTGTGATATAACAATCATAAGGTCATCTTCACTAATAAGAGGATCTCTGTATCTGAATTCTGATGCAATATCAACAGTTACAGATACTCTTGCTATCTTTTCTATTATATATTTACCGACCATTCCGGCATGCATTGCAGTACCACAGGCAACAATATATATATTCTTATAATTCTTTAACTTATCAGGATTGAATCCTTCTGCACTGAAATCAGGCATATCGTCCATGATTCTTGGCATGATTGTTCTCTTTACAGAATCTGGCTGCTCATGAATTTCCTTAAGCATAAAGTGCGCATAACCGCCCTTTTCTGCAGCATCAACATCCCAGTCAGCAGTATTTAATTCCTTATGTATCTCATTACCATGAACATCGTATATCTTAACTGAATCCTTCTTAATAACTGCAATCTCATTCTGGTCAAGAAGGTAATAATCTCTTGTGTAGTGAATAATAGCCGGAACATCAGATGCTATGAAATTCTCATGTTCTCCAACGCCAACAATAAGAGGGCTGTCTTTTCTTACTGCAAATATCTCATCAGGGAAATCCCTGAACATAATTCCAAGTGCGTATGAACCCTTAATCTCTGACAGTACCTTTGCAATAGTCTTCATCGGGTCACCATCATAATAGTAATCAAGCAGCTTTGCAGCAACCTCAGTATCTGTTTCACTTGCAAAGCTATATCCCTCTCCGATAAGAAAATCCTTAAGCTTCTTATAATTCTCAATAATACCGTTATGTACAATAGTAACTCTCTTATTGCCATGTGGATGTGAATTAATGTCTGATGGTTCTCCATGCGTAGCCCATCTTGTATGACCAATTCCAACATGTCCTTGTGGTTTTCCTTCTTCATCCATCTTCTCAACAAGGTTGGCAAGTCTTCCCTTGCATTTCTTGACCTTTATATTACCATGATCAAATACCGCAATACCTGCTGAATCATATCCTCTGTATTCAAGCTTAGATAATGCATCTACAAGTACATCTGCGCTTTCTCTGTCTCCTACATATCCTGCAATTCCGCACATATATTTAATTCCTTTCACTCATTTACTTATAATTCTTAGCGGTCTCGTTAAAAAGTCCTATAAGCCCCGCCTGATTCCTTAATGCCATAACAGCCCTTGTTCTTCTCGAAACAAAACCATCAAGCTTTTCCATATACTCATCTGCTGTAATATTCCCCTCTGCTACACCTGTAAGTCCTTTTTCCCAGCTTGCCGTAAGCTCTGGATTAAGCAGATGCCTGATAGAATTGTCTACAACATCATATATTATCTCACCTAAAAATGTAGGTGTAATAATCTGTGTCTTAGAATTAATAGAAATATACTTAATAGTATTAAGTTTTTTAAGAATCTCTGCTCTTGTAGCACTTGTTCCTATTCCACTACCCTTAATCTGGGCACGCAGTTCCTCATCTTCAATAAGCTGTCCTGCATTCTCCATTGCAAGAATAATAGAACCTGAATTATATCTCTTAGGAGGTGATGTTTCACCTTCTTTGATATTAAACCCATTAAATGTGATTGTAGAACCTTTTCTGTATTTTTTCAATACCTCAAATAAAGCTGCATCACATTTATTATCATCCTTATTATCGACACTATCATCTTCCTTTACTTTTGCATCATTTCTCGCCTTTGCAAATGAGTTCTTTGCTACACCCAGATACCCTTCATCTACAAGCACTTTAAATGAAGCATACAGCTTTTCATTCTTGATATCACTGGTAATACTTACCTTCTGATAAATAGCCGGTGGATAGAATATACTTAAGAATCTTCTTACAATTATCTCATAGGTTCTCGCAGCTGTAACTGACAAGTTCTTTAAATTATTAAACCCCTGTCCTGTCGGAATAATCGCATAATGGTCTGTTATTGTTTTATCATTGCAGTATCTTGTCTTTTCAATTCCCTTCTGCATATTATTCTGTAATATATGCTCTGCTATCTCCTTCACAGGAGGAAAATTCCTAAGTCCGCCTATATTCTTATGTATTTCCTTACTTACCGCTGTTGATAACACTCTCGCATCAGTTCTTGGATAAGTAACCAGTTTCTTTTCATACAGCTCCTGAATAATATTAAGGGTCTCATCAGGGCTTATCTTAAACAGCTTGCTGCATTCGTTCTGAATCTCGGCAAGATTGTACAGAAGCGGTGGATTCTTGGTTTCTTTCTTTCTCTCAATAGAATCAACTACTCCCTGTGCCGGCAGTGGATCAGATAAGAACTTAACCAGTTCCTCAGCCTTTTCCCTATCCTTAAAACCATTATCCTTATATAAATATGGCGTACCGGCATACATACTCTTATCACTTACACGCCATTCTGCATCAAATGTTGAATTTTCAGCCTGTGCCTGTCCAATAACTCTGTAGAACGGAGTCTTTACAAAGCTTCTTATCTCCCGTTCTCTTCTTACTACCATTCCAAGAACACATGTCATAACCCTTCCGACAGATACAACTGCCCTGTCAAGGTGCAGGTAATTAGCAATATTGCGTCCATATTTCAATGTAAGAACTCTTGAGAAATTAATTCCCATAAGATAATCTTCTTTAGCACGAAGATACGCTGAATCACTCAGATTATCATATTCAGATATATCTTTAGCCGTATTAATTCCTTTAAGAATCTCTTCCTCTGTCTGAGAATCAATCCACACACGACGTTCTTTCTTCCCCTTAACGCCTGCCTCCTGCCTCACAAGCCTGTATATGTATTCTCCCTCTCGTCCTGAATCGGTACACACATATATATATTCAACATCATCCCTTGTAAGAATGTCTTTAACTATATTAAACTGTTTTGCAACTGCCGGTATAACCTCATACTTGAATTCCTTTGGTATGAATGGCAAGGTGTCAAAGCTCCATCTTTTCAGATTAGGATCATATGCATCCGGGTAGCTCATAGTTACCAGATGTCCTACACACCATGTCACAATATGGTCTCCACCCTCAAGATATCCGTCTTTTCTTGTGAAGTTCACATGCAGTGCCTTGGCAAACTCCTGCGCCACGCTTGGTTTTTCCGCGATATATACGGATTTTCCCATTATATCCCTCATTTCTGTGTCTATTACACAATTATTATTCTCCTGAAGCATCAAGAGTTCCCATATAAGCTGGTATATATTCTTTTATAAAATAATCTGCTTCCGGAATATTCATATCAACAATAGCCTGATATATTGTCTTTTCCGCATCAGCAAAATCCATATTACCAGACTTCTTTTCCTCAAGACATTTGATATAAGCTGACATCTTATCAGCCGCCTTTACATATTTCCAGAGTTCTTCTTCCTCTTCTGTCTCTGATAACACACCCTTATAATGTGCTCTTATATCAGATGACAGACCTGAGAGCATCTGCTCCTCTGCAACATGCTCTACTTCCTTATAAGCATTTCTTATAACCGGATTGTAATACTTTACAGGAGTCGGAAGATCACCCGTAATTATCTCTGTAACATCATGATACATTCCAAGAATTGCAAGCCTTTCAGCATTAATATTCCCACCATATATCTCATTGTTGATAATTCCCAATGCATGTGCTATGAATGCCACTTCAAGACTATGCTCGCACAGATTCTCATGGCGTGTATTCTGCATAAGTCCCCATCTGTTAATATATTTCATTCTCGACAGCATTGCATAAAAATAATTTTCCTTCAATGTAAATGTCCCCTCTTAACTCTTTAAGTCGTTTCATAATTTTATATCATAATAGGTTTTTAAGCAAGTAAAAAGAGATGCCATCTCTGACATCTCTTTTCTGGTATGTGTATTAGAATTTAATTATTCTGCATCCTTAGGAGTGATATAACCCTGTGCCTTAAGAAGCTCTGCAATAAGAACAGCTCCACCTGCTGCACCTCTTAATGTGTTGTGTGAAAGACCAACAAACTTATAATCAAACACACTGTCTTCTCTTAAACGGCCAAGTGAAACACCCATTCCGTTCTCATAATTTACATCAAGCTTAACCTGTGGACGGTCATCTTCTTCAAGATACTGGATGAAATGCTTTGGAGCACTTGGAAGATTAAGTTCCTGTGGAACTCCCTTGAAGCTTCTCCACTTTTCAATAATCTGTTCCTTAGTTGGCTTCTTCTCAAAGTTAACAAATACAGCTGCTGTATGTCCATCAAGAACTGGAACTCTGATACACTGACATGTGATAACCGGATCACTTGCAGGAACAATCTTTCCATCCTCAATCTTACCCCATAATCTTAAAGGCTCTTTCTCAGACTTTTCTTCCTCGCCACCAATATAAGGGATGATATTCTCAACCATCTCTGGCCACTGTTCAAATGTCTTACCAGCACCTGAGATTGCCTGATATGTTGTTGCAACAACAAGCTTTGGTCCGAATTCCTTTAATGCATTAAGAGCAGGTGTGTAGCTCTGGATTGAACAGTTAGGCTTAACACAGATAAATCCTCTCTTAGTACCAAGTCTTTCTCTCTGATATTTAATAACTTCAAGATGCTCTGGGTTGATTTCTGGAACAACCATAGGAACATCTGGTGTCCAACGATTAGCACTGTTATTAGAAACAACTGGAACTTCAGCCTTAGCATATCTTTCCTCTATAGCCTTAATCTGGTCCTTAGGCATATTAACTGCACAGAATACGAAATCTACCTTACAAACAATTTCATCAAAATCCTTATCCATATCATATACAGTCATCTTCTTAACGAACTCTGGCATTGGTGTCTGCATCTTCCAGCGTCCTTCAACAGCATCTTCATAAAGCTTTCCTGCTGAACGTCCTGAAGCTGCTACTAAAACAACCTCAAACCAAGGATGATTCTCAAGTAATGTTATAAATCTCTGTCCTACCATACCTGTACCGCCAAGGATACCAACTCTTAACTTATCGCTCATTTTTAACTCCTTCAATATGTAAAATCTAAAAGACACTTCCCTCTGTTCTGTCTTTCTGTGACGGACATTTGTTTTTGTGTCTAAGAAAATATATCACAGCCTATAGGATAATGCAAGCCATTTTTAAATATTTTAAGATTTTTCTTAATAAAAATATATTTTTTAATGTAAAAATGAAAAAGCCCCGGCAGTTAACCGGAAGCTTTTTCTGGAAATATTAGGAGAAGTAAATTCTTATAAACTTATTTATCGAATGTCTTCTTTCTCTTTAATTCAACACATGCAATTCCTGCTGTTAATGTCATTGCAGCAATATACCATACCATATGGTATGAATCACCTGTCTCAACACCATTATTGTCTGATACCACTGGATCTGTAGCTGGCTGATCTGCCGGTGTCTCTGGTTTAACAGGCTGCTCTGGTGCTGGTTCTACTGGTGTTGGATTCTCTGGTTCGCCTGGTGTTGGATTCTCCGGTTCACCTGGTGTCGGATTTTCTGGTTCGCCTGCAGATGTAATCTCCTTACCATCAACAACAAGCTTAACATCTGAAAATGTCACATCAGCACTTCTTGCAACATACATTCCAACATATACATATTCTGAATCTACAGAAGTTAATTTAAAATCAAAACCACCTGTAATAGTTTCTTCATTACCAAATGTACATGCATAACCATCTGTATTACTTTCGATTTTAAGGTTATATGTCTCACCAGCCTTAATCTCATTATCACATGTTCCTCCCTGTGTAAGAGCGCCACTCTTTCTTGCAAAACAGTTCCATACAGAACCTTTCTTAGTAAGCTTAAGTGGACCAGCTGCAACATAGTCACCTAAAGTATTATTATTATTCTGATCAACATACATATCATCTCTTGCCATAAGACCAAATGATACCTGATCATTAGATGTAAAACTGTTCACAGTCGCCTTTGCTGTAATTGTAAAATTACTGTTTGCTGGAACTCTGTAATAATACATAGCAATTCCATCAGCAGTACTTGCTATCTTTCCTGCTCCGTTAACAGCAATATTGATATTACCATTATCAAGACTCTCAAGCTTGAATTTAGATGCTATCTTGTCATTGCCGCCAACATTTCCAAATACAGTTCCCTTAAAGATTCCTGCATTAGCCCATAATTCACTGTCTTTTAAATCATTTGAATATTCTGACTCTTTATAATCAGGATTAGACTTTAAAACATCACTCTTAGTTGGTGCTTTAGCATCAATAATATGCTCTGCAAGTCCAGCTACATTAAGTTCCTTAATTGTCTTAGTAACAAGATATGCATTATATGTTCCGCCCCAGATATTAGTATGCGTATTGTCTACACTTTCTGGCTTTGATGATGTCCATGCATGTAAATTAACTGTCTCGGATGCTCCTAATGAATCGTATAATTTCTTAGTAAGAGAAGTCATATCAACCACTGGAACATTAAGATCTTTTCCAAGATTAATGATTGCCTGTGGATAACTTCCTCCTTCAAACTCTCCTGAAGCAGCTGTAACATGAAGCTGGCTGTCAGACCAGTTGCCATCAGCAGTTCTTCTTACAATCGGTGTACATAAAACAACAGTTGTTCCTGCTGCCTGTGCCGGCTTTATATAATTCTCATATAAAGAATTAGCAAATGAGCCTGCTGTTTTATAATCTCCATTAGGGTTAGTATATCTTCCGCTCTCCGCTTTTTCATCATTGTGGCCGAAACCAACAAGAAGAAAATCTCCCTTTTTCATTCCAGCTATAAGCTCACCATACTCCTTATCCGCTGTATAGCTTGTTGAACTTCTTCCTGATAAAGCAATATTCTTTACCTCAAAAGTTCCATCCAGATACTTATCAATCTGTGTTCCCCATCCATATCTAGGATAATAATAATTGTCTGTGAAAGCACTGACTGTCGAATCTCCCACAATCCAGACAACAGGCTTTGATGAATCTGATTCCTCAGCCCCTGCAAATGTGCCAAATCCAAAACTCATAACAAGTAAAAGAACTGCACTAAGCAGACAACTGATTCGTCTTCTATTTTTGTTTTTCATAACAAAGATCATTCCTTTCTTTTATTTGTTCAAATTGTAAACTATGAACCAATGTCAAGGTCAAGTATTTGTGTATATTTTACCATAAAATGTTTTTACAAAAAAATCCCCGCACATAGTGCGGGGAAATTCACAAAATATTAATACGCTATACCATTAGATACTTCTACATAATAAATATTAACTCCACCAGATTCTGATACAATATAATATTCACCTGCCTCATCCAATCTGAATGATACTGATTTAAGTGAAGAACCAGGTATTTTAGCTGTACTTGTTACATCATTACCATTCTTATCAATAATCTTAATAAGTCTGCTTGTATCTGTATCTGAGCTTGTTGCATATATCTTTACCTTAGATTCACCTGCTGTCTTAAATGCAATTGCTCTTGCAGATTCGCTTCCTGCACCGCCAAGCTTGATTCTCTTTGTAAAGCTGATATTCTTGTAATCCTTATCACTCTTATCAACTGTTACAGTCTTTTTGCTTGTTGCAACAATCCTAAGACCATCAACTACAGTTGAACTCTTAATCTTTCCTGTTGAAACATCATTAGCATTAAGAATTAATTTTTCACCCTTTGTTGATACTGAAGATGCTTCTGTTGCTTTTGTTGGAGCCTGTGTCTCCTTTGTTGTTGCCTCTGTCGCCTTTGTTGGAGCCTGTGTCTCCTTTGTTGCTGCCTCTGTCGCCTTTGTTGCTGCCTCTGTCGCCTTAGTTGTTTCCTGAGCCTTTGTTGTCTCTTCTGGCTTAGTTACCTCAGATGAT
>ERZ791825.877-NODE-877-length-19529-cov-3.184297_pt1 | contig 19529 bp, 9 predicted proteins | sample MGYA00510298_ERZ791825 | MGnify/ENA primary metagenome ERZ791825 (study PRJEB30046, sample SAMN00792010) | human gut metagenome | study: EMG produced TPA metagenomics assembly of the A metagenome-wide association study of gut microbiota in type 2... | reverse complement strand
CAGAGGCTAATCAGCTCTTACTTTACATCATCTCATGTATCTGTCCGGAACGGGAAAGCAGCGATCCCTAATGTATTGCGTAAAGTGATGTTTCCTACATAATTACGGAAAGCATACCGTACGGCTACCGGTTGGGCGACCTGATCGCTCCATACTTCCACATTTCTTGTGCGACCTGCAATCCGTGCTTTTGCCGGATAGAATTTCTTGTCGGCTCCTGCAATCTCGAAACCTTCCAATTCACAGTTGCCCGGTGCCAGTCCGGAAGGAGCATTGTCGAGCGTGACGATCGCTTTGTTCTTGGAATATTCCACCTTTGTCATCATCGGTCCGGTAGATGAGAATTTATGGAGACCGTATGTTTTAGTCAGTGCGAGATTGGCTAGCCGGAGTCCTACTACGTTTTTCTGAGGAGGATGAATGCAGAACTCGTCACCGACATCTATCGTAGGAATCATTCCGGAGTTGGGGATTGTCTGCAATGCTTTCATTTGTGCTTCCTGCAATAAGGCGGAATTTATGTTCCGGCTGTTTCCGTATTTGTGTGGAGCAATCTGGACATAATAAAAAGGCATATCCGGTGCTTCCCATACATTTCTCCAGAGCTGCACCATCGCAGTCATCATCGGAGCATAGATCTGATAGTTGAATAGATTCGACTCTCCCTGATACCATAGAAATCCGCGTGCCGTATAGTTTTTTACAGGTAGTAACATGATATTATACAGACATTGCAGCCGGCTGTTCGTATCTAACTTTGGATTTTTGGCGGCTTCTATATTTGCGCCTTCCACGGAGGCGAGCGTTTCTTCTGTCATCCATGCCTCGATTCGTGAACCTCCCCAGCTGTTGATGACCAGTCCTACGGGGAGATGAAGCGTTTCCGTCAGTTGTCGGGCAAAGAAGTAACCTGCGGCACTGCAATCCATAGTGGTTTCGGGCGAAGAAACTTCCCATTTCGCTCCTTCAAAGTCTGTCCGTTCTTTCACTCCTTTGGTTCGGGGGACAGTGATAAAACGGATACGGTCGCGATAGTTGCCTGCGTTCAGAAGAGTTTCCAGCGAATGGTCAATGGGCTGTCCCATGTTTCCTTTCATGGTCATTTCCATGTTAGACTGACCGGAGCATATCCATACCTCTCCTATTAATATATCCGATAGCGTGACCCGGATCCCGTCACTGATGGTAATAGAATAAGGAGTAAAACTCCCGGCAGGAGTATCCACTTTGACCAGCCAGGCTCCCTCATCGTCTGTCGATACCTTATAAGTACGGTTATTCCAAGAGGTGGTGACAGTCACCTTTTTGCCGTCTGCCCATCCCCACAGCTTAACGGAACTGTTTTGTTGAAGTACCATATGATCTCCCATCATGGCAGGGAGCTTCACTTTGCCTTGTGCAAGCGAGAAAAATAGAAGTGAGATTGTAAAAATCAGAAAATGTTTTTTCATACTATTGTTTTATTAATTAGGATTTGACAAATACTTCACTTAGGTATAGGGCAAAATTACAACCTAATTTGAATATGGAATAATACTATTTAGTCATTCTCTGACAGATTTTGGTCGATTTACTCTAACTTCGCTTTCTCCTTTTGTTTTTTGATAAATATTGTCTTCAGATTATGATGATATTATATTTTACTTGTTTTTTCTTTGTATTGAGTCGGTGTCTCCCCTGTGTACTGCTTGAAAGCAGTGCTGAAATAACTGGGAGATGTAAATCCGACCTCTTCTGAAATTTCCGTAAATGTCATTTCGGTATTGGCAATTAACGTAAGTGCTTTTTCTATTCGGAATTTATTGATGTAATCATTTGCTCCTATCCCGGTAAGTGCTTTCAGTTTAGTGTAAAGCGAAGTACGGCTTAAACCTATTTCCTTGCAAATGAACTGAATGTCCAGATTGGTATTACTCAGATTCTCCTGGATTGTTTTGTTCACTTTAAGTAAGAAGCTCTCGTCTACCTGACTGAAAGTGGTCTCTTTCGGGACAGGTATTATGCCCGTATGCAAATACCTTTTCTTAATGTATTCCCTGTTTTTCAGACGGTTACTGATTATCTCCATCAGCATTTCTACTTCAAAAGGTTTTGTCAGGTAGGCATCTGCTCCATTCTTATAACCGCTGATGAGACTTTGTTTATCATCTCGTGCCGTGAGCAAGATAATGGGAATATGGCTGATCGTAATATCTTCTTTGATGTTTATGCACAGCTCGTATCCGTTCATCCGCGGCATCATCACATCGCTGACAATGATATCCGGAATGTGACTTTTGATAAGCTGGAGAGCCTCCACCCCATCAGCGGCAATGATTACCCGTTTGAAAGATTCTTCCAGTGTCTTTTTTAGAAAGTCTGTCATATCCGGATTGTCATCCACCACCAGGATGGTGTATGGAGTTGTATCGAAAGTTTCTTTATCGGTTGCCTGCTTCAGATTATCACTAAGTATCAGTTCGTTCAGATACGCTTTCGGCTGGCAGATAATCTCTTCTGATTCTTGCTTCAACGGTAGCTCGAAAAAGAAGGTAGCCCCCGATTCGGGGTTATCTTGTGCACCGATAGAGCCGCCATGCTGTTCGACTAGAATTTTTGAGTAAGACAATCCGATTCCGGTCCCACTTTGTTCTCCTGTTCCCTGATAGAAGCGGGTAAAGAGTTTATGTGTATCTACCTGTTTCAATCCGCATCCCTGGTCGATGATGGAGATACGTACTCTTCCTGTTTCGGGAAGCAATTCCGAGGCAATGGTTATTTCCGTATCCTGAGGACTATGTTTGAGCGCATTGATCAGCAGATTGCTTAAGATGATTTCGCATTTGTCCTTATCGAAACTTACTGTTTCAATCTGCGGGTCGAGCTGGTAACGGATGCGTACGTTCTTTGCCTCTCCTTCACTGATGAAATCTTGTGATACGTGCTCAATCCAGTGGTTGAGGGGATGGGGTTGAATAAGCAGTTTGCTCTCACCGACCTCCATTTTGCGTACGTCGAGCACCATGTTTATCAGGTTCTTCATTCGTTGGGCCTGACGATAAATAGCTTTTAGCGGCAGATATTGGGGATCTTCGGAAGACAAAGATTTCAGTATCCGGTTGAGCGGCGCATGAATAAGTGTCAACGGAGTGCGGAGTTCATGGCTGATATTGATAAGGAAACGTACTTTTTCTTCGTACGTTTGTTTCTCGTGTTCCTTCATTGCCCATTTCAATTTCTCTTCGTTGCGCTTTACCGTTCTTCGGAAAGTTTCGATGATTGCTATAGAAACGAGTACGGCACAGGTCAGGCTAAACCACCATGTCCGGTACCAGGGCGGAAGTACGGTTAGTTCTAGTACTTGTTGGTCGGGAATCCAGCTACCGTCTTTTGCAGTGCACGAAGCCATGATTCTATAACTTCCCGGAAGCAGTGATCGGATCACCAGTTCCGGATTGTATGATTCGGTATATTCGTTGTTCAATCCTTCTATCTGATACCTGTAAATCTTTTGCCGGAAGATGTCTTCTTCCCTCGACATGATGCGGATGGATATATTGCTGTTCCAGGGTACCGAGATCTTTGCCGGATGGTTGTACCATTCATGATTCGCCGATTCGCCATTGATGGTAATATCCAGCAATTGAAGTTCCGGCATTTCCGATGTGTTCAGAAGAAGTTGCCCGTCGATGCGCAGCATACCCTTCACACCGCCTATGTAGGCATCCCCTTGTTCGTTCACCAACCGTGCATTGGGGAGATATTCGTTTTGTATGGCTCCGTTCGATTCTCCGAAAAGTACAAACTTCTGTTCTTTGATGAAGTAGGCGAAAAGCATATTGTCAACGCCTATCCATACTTTGCCTTTCTGGTCGCACAGTACCATATTAATTTCGGTGAACAGATTGGTAGGGACAAGAGTCCGGCTTTTTAAGACAGGGTCGTAGTGGATAAGTCCGAAATTGCTTCCGATCCAGAAATGTCCCTGTTCATCATGGGATACGGAACTGATCACTGTATCCGTGTAGCATTCAAAAACGGTTTTCAGCCGGGAGGTCTGGTCGTCCAGTTCATAGATATGTTTGATATCATTGATATAGGTCAGGTTCTCTTGATGATCGAACGGGACAAGGGTACCCACAATATCTTTCCCTTCCTCTTCGGTGATGGTGCTGAATTTCTTCTCTTTGAGGTGATACTGGTAGATGTGGTCTCCCAGGAATAACACGGTGTTGGGCGTATTTTGATATAAGTTGACGGACTTTCCACGGTTGCAGAGCCGTGTAGTCGTTTCTTTGTCGATGATGGTGAAAGGTTGCTTCTCTCCTGTGGCGGGGTTGAAGACAAAGACTCCTTTGGAGAAAAGCGAGATCAGTAGTTTTCCGGGTGTAAAGCCACTGATGAATGCCACCTTATCTCCCCAAGTAGACGAATAATGGGTAAACTTTTCGGTGTGCGGGCTGAAAAGGTTGATGCCTCCCCCATCGGTGCCAATCCAGATGCTATCCGGCGATTGCCGGTAAAGGCTCCGTACAGTGCCGTTGCTCAATCCGCGGTCGTTGCCCGGCACTACGTCCGTATAGGTTTTCATTGATACTTCCCGGATGCTGATCAATCCGTTGCAGGTGCTTCCTGCCCATACATTGTTGTTGTAATCGTTGTGAAGGCAGAGAATGGAGTTGGCAGGCAGAGAATAGTTCTCACGGCCCGGAATATACTCCAGTTGGGAGATTTCTCCGGTTTCGGGATGGAGGATATTGATGCCTCCCCCGTCTGTTCCTATCCACAGTTGTTCTTCTCTTTCGGCGAGGCTCAATACGATGTCGTTGCTGAGTGAGGAGTTATGGGTAGTGTACGAAGCCGATAGTTTGCCGTCGCGTGAGTAGCAGCGCAGTCCACCGCTGTAGGGTGCAATCCAGATTCTATTTTTAGAATCGGTTATCATACTTGTGATTTCCGGTCCGCAGTCAAAGGGCGGGCGTCTGTGCTCTCCGGTTTGCAGGTCCACGAGATATAAGCCGGTCCATCGGCTGCAACAGAGCAGCGTCTTTGAGTCCCATACACTGAGAGCGGTGATTTTAAAAGAGTTGGCATTGAAATATTGAAGGAGTCTCAGCGAAGAGTCCTTATAGCTGTACTTATAGATTCTGTCTTTGCCACCGAACAGGATTCCATCCGGAACGAGGCAGAAGGAATAGGCAGTAATGTAATTCCCTTCTTCGTCCGTAGGGAAAGTGAAGTTGTTGCTCTGTTGCTGATAGCGTGCAATTCCTTTTTCGGTCAGTATCCAGATGTTATGTTGTTTGTCTTCCGCTATTTGGTAGATCAGGTTGTGAAGAAGCGAGTGCGGATCATTTGCCTGGTGTTTGTATCTCTTCAGCTGATGTCCGTCGAACTTTCCCAGTCCTGCTTTGGTGCCTATCCAGATGAAACCCTGTTCGTCTCTGAGGATGCAGCGTACATTGGACGGCAGTCCTTCTTTGAGGGAGATTTGCTTATAGTAGTAATGTTCTGCGCGGAGAGGGAGGGTAGTTATCAATAGTATAATAGCTATAATCCCTGGTAAAGTAAGCAATCTTGTTTTCATGTAAAAGTAGGTTAGCGGATCGTCTGAGATTGGCACATTGATCCTTGGTTTGGTTTACCAAAGATAATACTTTCATCATATATTCAGCCGGTTTTTGCTGAATATATGATGAAATAGGTGCTGTTTACAGCAGTTTTAACAGATTTCCTACTAAAGTGATTTCATATTTCTTCCCTTTCACGGTGCTGAATGAGAGAGTTTTATCTCCGTATCTTACATTGCAGGGAGTTCCTGACCCGGAAAGAATGGTTGCTTTGTCCAGTTGCCCTTCTTTCCATGAAATGGAAATTTCGAAATTGCCTTTGGCACAGATGCCGGTTATCGAACCGTTCTTCCAGGCATCCGGCAAGGCTGGCAACAATTGGATAAATCCCATGTGGCTTTGCAACAGCATTTCGGTTATTCCTGCCGTACCTCCAAAGTTTCCGTCAATCTGGAAAGGCGCGTGGGTATCCCATAAATTGTCCAGTGTTCCGTTTTTCAACAGATTGCCGTATAACTTATAAGCATGGTTTCCGTCCTGAAGGCGTGCCCACTGGTTAAGTTTCCATCCCATGCTCCATCCGGTGGCTCCGTCTCCGCGGTGTTCCAATACCACTTTTGCGGCTTCTGCAAGTTTGGGGGTCGTGATGGGCGAAATGGTATGTCCCGGGTGCAATCCGAAGAGATGGTTCACATGGCGGTGTTCGTCTTCAGGGTCGTCTATGTCGGTCGACCATTCCATTAACTGCCCGTAACGTCCGATGCGGTAGGGAACTAATTTATCCAGTATCTTTTCCCATTGTTTGCGTTCTTTGGAGTCGATCCCCAGTTCTTTGCTGGCTTGGATAGCGTCCAATAGTATTTCACGCACTACGGCATGTGCAAAGGTTACTCCCTCGTCTATCGGTCCGTGTTCGGGAGAGGTGGAAGGAGCAGCGGTATAAGTGCCGTTGGGTTTATGCCATAAATGGTCCACTGCAAATTGTGCACTGCTTTTGATAAGGTCATACCCGATCTCTTTCAGGAATTTCTTATCACGGGTATAGTCATAATATTCCCAGATGTGTGTGGCAAGCCATGGGCCTGCGGTGGGATTCAGGTTCCATGACATCATATTGCTGGATAAAGGCGCTGTAAATCCGAAGATATTGGCAGAGATGGATGCCGTCCATCCGCGTGCGTTGAAGTAGGCTTGTGCCGTTTGTTCACCGGGTTTCACCAGGCTGCGTATAAAGTCTATCAAAGGCCATGTGCATTCCGAAAGGTTGGCGGAGCAGGCAGGCCAGTAGTTCATCTGGATATTAATGTTATTGTGATAATCCACTCTCCAGGGACCGTCCAGATTGTTGTGCCACATACCTTGCAGATTGGCGGGCATATTGCCGGGGCGCGAACTGGCTATCAGCAGGTAACGCCCGAATTGATAGTACAACTGTTCCAGTTGATAATCCGGGGTTCCTTTTTTATAATTAGCCAGACGTTGGTAGGTGGGGAGGTTGGGACTGCTTATATCCGGATTGAGTTGCAGCCGTACCCGGTTGAACAGCGCCGTATGGTCGGCTTCATGATTACGGTACAGTTCATCATATCCTTTTTGTACTGCTTGGTCCATCATGATTCGGGTGGTTTGTTCCGGATCGTTGCCTACATACGTTTTCGGGTCTTTGAAATCGGGATTGAAGTTCATTTTATAATCGGTGTCCGCTGTGAGCAGAAATACCACTTCGTCAGCGCCTTTTACGATAAGGCGGTCGTTTTCAGCTTCCAGAGTTCCTCCTTTGTGGATAGCTTTGATTCGGAAGGCAAACTTCATACCGTTGTTATCGAGTACTCCGGTATATACCAGTCCGTCTTTTCCGTCTGCCCTGAGGTTACTTTTTGCTTCGCTGTTGGGGCAATAGCTCAATATAAGGTTCTGTTTTCCGGATTGGTTGGCGGTGAATTTCATTACCATGACGCTGTCCGGATAGGAAATGAAATATTTCCGTTGATATTGCACTACATCTTTATCGAACTGCACCACAACCATGGCAGAATCTAATGACAAGATACGGCGATAGTTACTCATTCTGAGTTCATTGAGTCCGGTTTCCACATAAAGTTCTCCCATCGTGGTGAACGAACCGAAACGGAATGGAGTTTCATCTTTCTCTTCGTAAGCTGCTAAACCGTTGAAGTTGTTCCGGGTGAGTTGGGCGGCTTTTTCTTTGTCTTCATCCAGAAATGCCTGGCGGATTTCTTTTAATACTCCTGCCGATTGTTTGTTTACGTCCCAGTAATATTCCGCTCCTTTCGAAGTATTCGGTCCTCCTTTCCAGAGAGTTTTCTCATTGAGAGTGATGCGTTCGGCAGCCACCGACCCTAAGATGTTCGCTCCCAGACTACCGTTTCCGATAGGAAGTGAACGACTTTCCCACGTTTTGTCAGGATTGGCTCTTGAACCGGAAGCACGTAGCCAGATAGCTTGCCCGTCGAGATTGTTGGGAGTATCGAACCAGACAGAGAGTCCTTTGGTATAATCAACAGTTCCTATTGATGATGCGGAAAGGGAGAAAAGTGTGCAGATAAAAAAAGAATAAAGTTTCTTCATAATAAATTAATTTAAAGGGGTACGGGCAAAAGTACTCCTTTTCTTCCTTATCCATGTTCTGACTCTTTTTCAATTTTGTTCAATAGGCTTTCAAAAATCGATAAAAATGCCTTGTTAGCTCCTTCTTGACTCGGAAATGAATAAAATTGTGTAGTAAATGAGTAGTTGACCATTAGCAGGTTAGTACAGACACTTCGATTCTCACCGAAATGAGAAAAAATTCTCACTGCAATGAGAAAATATTCTCATAGGCATGAGTATTTTTTCTCACTATGGTGAGAATTTTTTCTCATCACGATGAGAATACTTTGAGAATATAGTAACCTGTATTGTGCTGTCTATTAACTTGATAATGATTGATAACGTTCTGTCTTATGCCTGCAATTGATTGGCTGCAAAACGTCCTGTTTCTAAAAAATGCGGTTTTTTGCCTAAAAAACAGTTTGTTTGTCACTGCACGGGAAGTGAATCACCATCTATTGGCATTTGTTTTTGATCACTTCTCTATCAATAATGATCATTTAGCGGATTGCACAGGGTTCTTTTGATCATTATTGAATTTTAATTGATGATTTTTGAATGTTTCCTTTTATACTGTGGTTGTATTTTTGTCGAAGATTGAAACTTATTGTTAGCTAGTGAAAGTATGAATCTTTATTATTAAATGTAGTATTATGAAAAAAAGGAAACAGATGAAAAAACAAAGTTGTTTTGTTAGTCTTCTGATGCTCCTCCTATTATTCCCTTTAGGAGCGTTTGCACAGCAACAAATGATTAAAGGACAAGTGGTGGATGATAGTGGTGAATCTATTATCGGAGCCACAATCATGGTGAAAGGGGCCAAAGAAGGGACTTTGACCGATTTTGACGGAAATTTCTCTCTGAAAGGTAAAGTCGGCACGACATTGTCCATTTCTTATGTAGGTTATTCTCCTCTTGAAGTGAAAGTGAAGAAACTTGAAGGTAACCGTTTCGTATTAAGAGAAGATACTAAGGTGCTCGATGAGGTAGTGGTTGTAGGTATGGACAAGCAGAAGCGCAGCACTATTACGGCTGCCGTTGCTACGGTAAGTTCGGAAGCAATCGCCAGTCGTCCGGTAACGGACCTGACCAGTGCCCTTCAGGGTAATGTCGCAGGCTTGAATTTTTCAACAGATGCAGTTGCTGATGGTGTCGGCGGTGAAATGGGTGCTGAAATCAAGTTCAATATTCGTGGTACGGGTTCTATTAATAAAGGAGAACCTTATGTGCTGATCGACGGAGTTGAGCAGAGCCTTCAGAATGTGAATCCTAACGATATTGAAACGATCAGTATATTGAAAGATGCTTCTGCAGCCGCTGTTTATGGTGCCCGTGCTGCCTATGGTGTGATTATTGTTACTACCAAAAGCGGTGGAAAGAATAAAACACGTGTCTCTTACAATGGAACAGTCGGCTTCAGTTCACCTATCAATATGCCCAAAATGATGAACTCTCTGGAGTTTGCTCATTATATAAACGAACGCAATGATAATGATGGCAAGAAACACGAGATTTCTGACGCACTCATAGAAAAGATGGAAGGGTTTATGAAGAATCCTTATTCCACTGAATTTCCGGGTATCGAACCTAATCAGAATAAGACCAACTGGGCATCATCAAAGGATGCGGTATATGCCAATACCGACTGGTTTGATTATTATTTTAAGGATGCTTCCATTCGTCATTCCCACAATCTGAGTATATCCGGCGGTTCTGATAAGGTCAGCTATTATGTAGGTTTAGGCTATATTTATCAGGAAGGTCTGATGGATAAGGTAGATGATAACCTGAGTAAATACAATGTGAATACGAAATTTCAGATTAATGCTAATAAATGGTTGAAGTTCAACTTCAACAACAACCTGACATTGAATATTCTGAAGCGTCCGATGGCGAACCAAACCATCTTTTATGGAACCATTGGTCAGACTATACCGAATGCCCCGACTCATTATCCCATTGAGTCGAAATATAATGATGCTTCAGAGTTCCGTTATCTGAAAGAATCACATTATGTAGAAAACCGTATTTCCGATGCTATGTCTTTCTCCGCTACCATCACTCCGCTCCAAGGATGGGATATTGTAGGAGAAATGAAAGTCCGTTTCGATGTGGAAGATAATAGCTTCAAACGTGGTTATCCTACTTACGAAAAACCCGACGGAGAGTTATCGATAGATAAGTCGACCAAGCAGGGATACGTATATCCGGGTATGAACTGGAAAAATTCCCGCTGGGGATCTTACACCCGTGGGAATGCCTTCGACTATTATCTTTCTCCGAATATACTCTCTTCTTATATTTTTGGCTGGGGCGACCATACCTTTAGGGCAATGGCAGGTTTTCAGATGGAACTGCAGGAAAACTCTGACGGTTATACTTATAAAGACGGTCTGCTGACCAGTGACATTTTCTCGTTTGCCAATGCCAATGGTAACCTTTCCGGCAATGAAGACCGCACTCACTGGGCCACGATGGGTATGTATGCCAAGTTGAACTGGAACTATCAGGAGGTATATTTCCTGGAATTTAGCGGACGCTATGACGGTTCTTCCCGTTTTGCTCCGGGACATCGTTGGGGATTCTTCCCTTCTTTCTCCGCCGGTTATGATATGGCACGTACCGATTATTTCAAGGGATGGAACCTTCCGTTCTCCCAGTTGAAGCTACGTGTGTCTTATGGACGTCTGGGTAATCAGAATGGTGCCGGATTGTATGACTATCTTGGATTTATGAATCTGGATCCTGATTCTCCCGACTCTTGGTTACTGCCGGGAGTAAGTGATACTCCGTCCAAAGGAGTACTTGCCAGAACACCTAAAATGATCAGTCCTTATATCACATGGGAGAAAGTGGATAATGCCAATCTTGGTATTGACCTGATGCTGTTCAGAAACCGACTTTCTGTAACTGCCGATATTTATCAGCGTACAACCCGCGATATGATCGGTCCGGCTGAGGCAATACCTTCTATCAGCGGTATTAATACTGAAGACCGTTCGAAAATAAATAATGCAACTTTGCGCAATCGTGGCTGGGAATTATCGGTCAACTGGCAGGATAGACTGAAATGTGGCTTTAGCTACGGTATCGGGTTCAATATTTCCGATTATAAGGCTGTAGTTACGAAATATAATAATCCCGAAGGCCTGCTTTACAATAATCATACCGGTCTGGCACGTAACAAAGGTTACTATGAGGGAATGGATATCGGCGAAATCTGGGGATTCCAGGCCGATGACCTCTTCCGAACCAACCGTGAAGTGGATGAATACCTCAAAACGGTAGACCTTAGTTTCTTTAAGCCGGGTGATAAGTGGCAACGAGGCGATGTGAAATATATAGATTCAAATCACGACGGAAAAGTCGATTCGGGCAAGGGTACACTGGCAGATCACGGTGACCTGAAAGTGATCGGTAATGCTACTCCCAAATATTCTTTTGGATTCAACCTGAATGCAGGCTATAAAGGATTTGAAGTATCTGCTCTTTTCCAAGGGGTGGCCAAACGGCAATTCCCCATCTCCGGTGCAGCTTATTTCTTTGGTGGAAATAGCTATTTCAAGGAACATCTGGACCATTTCAATGCTCAGAATCCTGAAGGATATTTACCACGTCTGACGGATGATAAACAGACTCTGGCAGCCAATACAGGCTACAATACCACCCGTTACTTGCTGAATGCAGCTTATATGCGCCTAAAGAATCTGACGGTGTCTTATTCGTTCAAGCCTCAGCTGGTGCAACATATCGGACTGAGTAATTTGAGAGTATACGTCACTTGTGATAACCTGTTTACTGTTTCTAAATTGCCGAAACAGTTTGATCCGGAAACACTGAATCAGGTGAACGGATGGGTAGGCGGCAGTAATGACACTGCCCCGGCACTTACTTCACCATTGAATGCCAATGGTAACGGACGTGTATATCCTATGAACCGGAACTTTGTATTTGGAATTGATGTCACATTTTAATTAGAGAGGAACTATTATGAAAAAGAAGATAATTATTCTAACTGCTTTTATGGGACTGATGCTGTCTGCTTGTTCCGACTTTCTGGACCGGAAACCATTGACGCAGCCAGATAACACTACCTTCCTGTCAGGACGGGAACAGGTAGAGAACTATATCAATGCTTTATACCCGGCATTGCCCGCTCCGGCACAGTATGGAATGGGTGTCAGGGGAGAAGAGGTGAACAGCGACAATATTCTGGCGGAAAAGTATGATATGCGCCTGAATGGTGAAAATAATTTGTTCAGCGGCTCGTCCGACTGGAAGAAGGGGTATGAGAACCTGCGTGATGTCAACTATTTCTTCTACTATTATTGTGTTCCTGAAATAGAGGAAACAGCCGAGATACAATCTTTGCGAGGAGAAGCTTATTTCTTACGGGCTTACTGGCACTTTTATTTGCTAACCCGCTTTGGGGATATACCTATTATGGATGATTTTTGGGATGGGAATGCCACAGTTGCCGGTTTACAAATTCCGGCTACTAAGCGTTCGGATGTGGCACGGTTCATTCTGAGCGATCTGAAGGCTGCTATAGGCGAGCTTCCCGAAACTCGGGCAAGTCTGTTTTCCCGTAGTAAATATCAAGGATTGCGTATTAACAAGGAGGCGGCTATTATTCTCGCTATGCGGGTAGCGCTTTACGAAGGTTCATGGGAAAAATATCACAAAGGAACAGAGTTCGCCAAAGAGGATAATTCCGCAGAATTTTATCAGGAAGTATTGAACTGGGGTGATCAGCAACTTTTCCCTGCCGGTCTGACCTTGAATACAAAGGATTCTGATAAGGAAGCTATCAGTGCGGAAGACGCTTTTGCACATTTGTTTAATAAGAAAGATCTCTCTGGGATTCAAGAGGCTGTTTTCTGGAAAAAGTACTCTTTGAATGATGGTATCTTCAATGCTTTGGGAGGCTTACTTTCCAGTGGTGTGGTCAATACCGACGGCCCGGCAGGATTATCAAAATCTTTGGTTGATAATTATTTGTATACCGATGGTACTTTTATTGATCCTGCTGAACTGAAATTTAAGGATTTCAATCAAATGTTTAAAGATCGGGATGCGCGGCTTCTTGCTACAGTGATGCATACAGGCTGTAAATATCGCTCGAATGCAGGAGCTACTGCTTCTAAGCCAATGAACGTCAGAGCTTATGATCCTACAGGTACTAAGGAAGAAATAAAACTGAAGAATGATGATATCGTATCTCCGAGTTTGAATGGCAACGGGAACAGTAAAAACGTTACAGGATTTCATATTCGGATGGGCATCGATACAACTTATGTAGACGGTAACAGTGAAACAGCCATTATTATGTTCCGCTATGCGGAAGGATTGCTCTGCTATGCGGAAGCAGCAGCAGAACTCAATAAATATGATGATAATGTAGCCGCAAAAACGATAAAAGCGTTGCGTGAAAGAGCAGGTGTGAAATATATTACTCCGACAACCGATCCCAATTTCCCATTTACGGGAATTAGTCCTGTTATTCAGGAGATTCGCCGTGAGCGGCGTTCGGAACTGGCTCTTCAAGGGTTCCGTCTGGATGATTTGATGCGTTGGGCAGGTGCCGGAACTCTGAAAGGAATAGATGGCCGCGGCAGAGGTGCCTATCTGGGTAAAGAGGGGATTCTGTACCGGAGTTTTTCACCCGAGGGACAAGAGTCACTAAAGCTCGTATTGAAGGATAATGAGGGTTGGATGGACCCATTGCAGCAATACTTGCCTAATGGATACCTTTTCGATCTGAAACGGGACTATTTATTGCCGATTCCACAGGATGAACTACAATTAAATCGCCAGTTACGTCAAAATCCGGGTTGGGAGAATGTAAGTGAATAAATACCTCATTTTATAAACTATACTATTATGATAAAAAGAATATTATATACATTTTTACCCGTTTGCCTGCTTGCAACAGGATTTGCAGGTTGTGATGACGATGCGGTAGAACCATTGCCGGAGACTGTACCGTTGATTATAGAAGCAAGTGGAAAAAGCTTTGTGATGGGAGAAGAACTGACTCTTACCGTCAAAGTTAATGATGAAAAGAATCCGCAATTGACGACTAATGAAGATTTTGATGTGTATCTGACCGCTAAAGACGGGGAAATGGATGTATCGAAAATCGCATTTAAAGATTTTCCTTCGATGGTTACGGTCCCCAAAGGGGTGAGTAGCTTCGATATTAAATTGCCGATTGTGGAAAGTGGTCTTGAACCGAAACAGAAATTAACTGTGAACGTGACTGCCTTCGTGCGTGGCTATGCCATGACTAATCCTACTCAAACGGTGGTGGTCTCCGACCACTATTATACAGTAGTGTCACTGAAGAACAATTCGGATAATATAATTAATGAAGGTGATGAGTTTACTATTCAGGTGCAGACTCCTGTTCCGGTGAAAGACGATATGGATATTAACATCACTATTCCTGATGATCAAAAGAGTCTCTATGAAACGTTGCCTCCTGTTACATTGACAGTAAACGCAGGTGAAACTTTGGCAGAGGCAAAAGTGAAGACGAAACATAACCTCAGTCCTACACAGCACGAAACGTTGGTACTGAATTTTACAACTATTTCTGTTATGTATCCGCTGGATAATGATAAAATGGAAATCATCATGAAAGACCTCGAAGCAGGAAAGGGTAGTAAACTTCTTGACGAACGCTGGGTATATGATCATCCGGGGATCCCGTTTGCTTCCAGTGGAAGGCAGACGGCTGTGGTTGAGCAATATGGCGATGCTGTTTTAATGAAGGAGTTGGATGCGCATCCTAATGCGGACTTGGCTGCAGCAGGCTGGAAATTCTATAATGCGTGGGAATTCCATAGTGTGGGAAATTCGGGCGACATGTGGAACAATGGCAACTCTTTTGGTAATAAAGTACCTCTGTTCCTGGCGGCACGTAATACCGTGATCGTTCAGAACCATGCTGCTTGTATAAACGAACAGTTCTCAAAGATTACGGACGACGGCTATCTGCGAATGATAGAAATGAAAGTACCGTCAAATGCTACGGCTCCTGCATCAGGGCAAAGAGATTATGGTACAGCAGCTTTCTATGGTTGTGGAACGGGTTCTCCGTGGAAGTCCAACAGTCAGTTGATATCAGAAGGTTGCAGAATGGAAATCCGTGCCCGTCTTCGTGGGCAGAAGAATGGCTTTAATATGGGTATCTGGCTGGTTTCTGATGAATCTGCCGGTCAGAAATCTTATTCGGAAATAGATATTCTTGAAAATCCTGTCGGTCCTGTAACCGGAGACAGAGCACATCAGACATTCCATACCGGTCCTACTACAACTGATAATAAAACCAAAACTGCTAATAATACAATCAATATGACTGAATGGAATATTTATTGGGTAGAGTGGCGTTCGGATACGGAAGTTGCAATAGGTATCAACGGAGAAGAAACCGTAACCTTGAAGAAGAGCGAATGTACCGAAGAGGAGTGGACCTTTACGAATGCAAAGAATGAGAAGGGACTTAAGTTCATCCTCACTATGGGTGCACCTAATAAATGGGGACTTGGCGGTGGAACAGAAACAGGCGGAGTATGGTCTCCTGATGCCGGCTGGGATTCCGGATTCGCAAGTTACAATAATTATGAGCGAGATAAGGAAAACGACGCTATCCCTCGTCTGGAGATTGATTGGGTTCGTACATACATCAATAAAGCTACGGTAGCAGATTATGAACTGGGTAAAGCTAAAAATGGTACTAAGTTCTATTAATCAATAATCCGTATTATCAATCATCCGGGGAATCCCGCAAGTATTCTCCGGATGATTTCTTTTAAATCAATGAATAAATAAAATGAAGTATACTTATATAATTCCTGTCACCGGATTGGCTGCTGCAGCTTGTAGTTGTACTTCGGTAAAAAAAGAGGCTGCACAGAAGCCACTGAACATCGTCTATATCATGACCGATGATCATACAGCACAAATGATGAGTTGCTATGATACCCGATATATGGAAACTCCCAATCTTGACCGCATAGCGGAAGAAGGAGTACTCTTTACCAACAGCTTTGTGGCTAATTCTCTGAGCGGACCCAGCCGTGCCTGCATGATAACGGGCAAGCACAGTTGTGCCAACAAATTCTATGATAACACCACTTGTGTATTCGATAGTGCTCAACAGACATTCCCCAAATTGTTGCAAAAAGCCGGATATCAGACCGCATTGGTAGGCAAATGGCATCTTGAAAGCCTTCCTTCCGGATTTAACTACTGGGAAATAGTTCCCGGTCAGGGCGATTACTACAATCCGGATTTCATTACACAGAACAACGACACCATCCGGAAGCACGGATATATCACAAATCTGATTACCGATGATGCCATTGACTGGATGGAACACAAACGTGATCTTGATAAACCTTTTTGCCTGTTGATTCATCACAAAGCGATTCATCGCAACTGGTTGGCAGATACGTGTAATCTGGCTTTGTATGAAGATAAGACCTTCCCGTTACCGGATAATTTCTTCGACGATTATGAGGGACGTCCGGCTGCCGCCTCACAGGAAATGAGCATTGCCAAAGATATGGATATGATCTACGATCTTAAAATGCTGCGTCCTGATAAAGACTCCCGCCTGAAAGCCTTGTATGAAAAGTATATCGGACGGATGGACAAAGCACAGCGTGCCGCATGGGATAAGTTTTATGATCCGATCATAGCCGATTTCTACCGGCAGAACCTGCAGGGGAAAGAACTTGCCAACTGGAAATTCCAGCGTTATATGCGCGACTATATGAAGACGGTGAAATCATTGGATGACAATGTCGGTAGAGTATTCGACTATCTGAAAAAGAAGGGATTACTGGACAATACACTGGTAGTTTATACTTCCGATCAAGGCTTCTACATGGGTGAGCATGGTTGGTTTGACAAACGTTTCATGTACGAAGAGTCCATGCGTACTCCTCTTATCATGCGCCTGCCGAAAGGCTTTGACCGCAGGGGAAAGATCACGGAAATGGTGCAGAACATCGACTATGCCCCTACCTTCCTCGAACTTGCCGGAGCTCCTGTGCCCGAAGACATCCACGGAGTGTCACTTGTTCCGTTGCTGAAAGGCGAACATCCTCAGGACTGGCGGACAGCCTTATATTATCATTTCTATGAATATCCTGCCGAACACATGGTGAAACGCCATTACGGCATACGTACCGAACGCTATAAACTGATTCATTTTTATAATAACATCAACTGGTGGGAACTTTACGACCTGCAGGCTGATCCTACGGAGATGCACAACCTTTACGGTCAACCCGAATATGAATCCATCGCCGAAGAACTGAAAGTAGAAATGGAAAAACTGCAGGAACAGTATAATGATCCGGTCCGTTTCTCCCCTGAGAGAGACAAGGAATAATAATAAAACTGACTATCATGACGAAATACATCTTAATCATTCTCATGCTACTGGCACCTATAGCGGGGGCAAGCGCTGATAACTTAACACCATCCCCTATTTCAATAGTTCCTTGTCCGGTACGTGTAGTACCGGGCAAGGGTAACTTTACCTTTTCCGATAAGACAGTCTTTTCCGTAGAAAACCATGAACAGGCGGTTATCGCCCGTAACTTTATAGACTTATTTAAAAAAAGCTCAGGGATAATTCCTCAGTTGACAATGGGTAGCAGTGAGAAGAGTCATGTTCGTTTTACGACTGACTCTTCTCTAAAAAGTGAAGCATACCTGCTGGAAGTTACCCCGCAGCAGATTTTGGTGAGAGCTTCCGATACGAAAGGATTTTTCTACGCATTGCAGACGATCCGTTTACTGCTGCCACCTGCTATCGAAGGCAATCAACGGGCAAAGTGCCTTGACTGGAATATTCCCACAGTGACTATTCAGGATGAACCACGCTTTGGTTATCGGGCACTGATGTCGCCCGATTCTTTATTCCTAAAGAGAACGTTTTGCGTATCATCGATTGTATGGCGATGCTCAAAATCAATACTCTCCATTTTCATCTGACGGATGACAACGGCTGGAGGCTGGAAATCAAGAAATATCCCCGTCTGACGGAAACAGGAGCCTGGCGGGTCAACCGTATGGATGTTCCTTTCTATTTCCGGCGCAATCCGGAACCGGGAGAACCTACGCCTATCGGAGGATTCTATACACAGGAGGATGTAAAGGAGATGGTGGCTTACGCTGCCGAACGGCAGATAGAAATTATTCCCGAGATTGATATGCCTGCCCATAGTAATGCTGCATTGGCTGCTTATCCGGAATTGACCTGTCCGATAGTAAAGAGTTATATCGGGGTGATCCCGGGTTTGGGTGGAGGCAATTCAGGAGTGATCTACTGTGCGGGAAAAGATAGTGCCTTTACTTTTTTGCAGAATGTTCTGGATGAAGTGATGGCTTTGTTTCCTTCCCGCTATATCCATCTGGGAGGTGATGAAGCGCAAAAAGGATATTGGGAAAAGTGCCCGCTTTGTCAGGCACGGATGAAAAATGAACATCTGGACAATGAAGAAGACTTGCAAGGTTACTTTATGAAACGGATGAGTGACTACGTGTGCAGCAAAGGACGAAAAGTGATTGGCTGGGACGAACTGACCAACAGTAGTTTCCTGCCCGAAGGCGTTATCATCCAGGGATGGAGAGGACTGGGAACGGCTGCTCTGAAAGCAGCGGAGCAAGGGCATCCGTTCATCATGACACCCGCACGTATCATGTATCTGATTCGTTATCAGGGACCGCAATGGTTTGAACCTCAAACCTACTTTGGTAATAATACGTTGAAGGATATTTATGATTATGAACCGGTGCAGGCAGACTGGAAGCCGGAGTACGCTTCTTTACTCATGGGCGTGCAGGCATCCATGTGGACAGAGTTCTGCAATAAACCTGAAGACGTGGATTATTTAGTATTTCCCCGTCTGGCTGCATTGGCGGAGATAGCATGGACACAGCCGGAGAAAAAGGATTGGACTTCATTTCTGAAAGCAATGGATATTTATAATGAACATCTGACGGCAAAAGGAATTGTCTATGCCCGTTCGATGTATAATATTCAGCACACGGTGACTCCCGAAGATGGAGCACTGAAAGTGAAACTGGAATGTATCCGGCCGGATGCAGAAATACATTATACGACAGATGGCAGTGAACCTATAGCTACTTCACCTCTTTATAAAGAAAAATTGGCCGTAAAAGAGACATTGAATCTTAAAAGTGCTACTTTTGTGAAAGGCAGACAAATGGGAAAGACACTGACGCTTCCTGTTCGTTGGAATCTGGCAACCGCCAAACCTGTGTCGGGATGTAATCCGAATGAGAAACTTCTGACTAACGGGATACGTGGAAGCCTGAAGTATTCGG
>ERZ791825.875-NODE-875-length-19540-cov-3.805235_pt1 | contig 19540 bp, 15 predicted proteins | sample MGYA00510298_ERZ791825 | MGnify/ENA primary metagenome ERZ791825 (study PRJEB30046, sample SAMN00792010) | human gut metagenome | study: EMG produced TPA metagenomics assembly of the A metagenome-wide association study of gut microbiota in type 2... | reverse complement strand
CGCGCGACGACGAGGCCGCTGCCCGCGAGGGCTTCCGCGGCTACACCGCAGCCGTGCGCACCAAGGCGCAGGCGGATGCGCTGCGTGAGCTTGGTCTGGAGACCGTTTACGTCCCGCTTGAAGTTGCAGCGCAGACCGGACTGCCCGCCATCCTGCCGCGCGTGTTCTCGGACAATGAGCAGCCGCAGATCGAGATGCTGCTCGGTGAAGCCATGAGCCGAGGAACCGACACGGTTCTCGCCGGAAACATCGGTCACATCCCGCTTGCCAAGCGGCTTGGCTTTACCGTGCACGGCGATTTCGGTCTGAACGCCTACAACAGCAAAACGCTGAGTGCGCTGGCTGAAATGGGCGTTTCCCGCCAGACGCTTTCGTTCGAGGCTCGTCTGGCGCAGATTCGAGATATGCGCGGTCCGCTCGAGACCGACCTGATCGTCTACGGCCGTCTGCCGCTGATGATCTTTGAAAACTGCGCCATCCGCCGTCAGCACGGCGGCAAGTGCTCGTGCCAGAACGGCGTGACGTACCTCACCGACCGCCGCAAGGAGCGTTTCCCGCTGCTGAACGAATTCGGCTGCCGCAACACGCTGCTGAACAGCCGTCCGCTGTGTCTGCGTGAGGATTTTGCCCGCCTGGGTATACAGACCGCGCGTCTGCAGTTCACCATCGAATCGCCCGAGGAATGTGTGCGGATTTCCCGCGCGTTCCTGTCCGGCGCACCGCTGGACGGCGAATTTACCAACGGATTATATAAAAGAGGAGTCGAATAATGGAGATCGTTTTAGCGTCCGCTTCGCCGCGGCGCAGGGAACTTCTGAGCCTTATCACCGAACACTTTACGGTCTGCCCTGCCGATGCGGACGAAACCCTGCGGGATGCGCCGCTCGGCGAGGAAGTCACCCGTCTTTCACGCCTGAAAGCCGAGGCTGTGCAGGCGCAGCACCCGAACGCCGTGTGCATCGGCTCGGATACCATGGTCACGATCGACGGACTGCGCCTCGGCAAGCCGAAGGACGCGGACGAGGCCGCTTCCATGCTCCGCCGTCTGCGCGGACGCACCCATGAGGTGCTGACCGGACTTGCCGTGCTCACGCCGGACGGCGGGGCGCACACGCTGCACACCTGCACGCGCGTCACCTTCCGTGATTTTGCGGAGAACGAGCTTGCCGCCTACCTCGCCACCGGAGAGCCGCTCGACAAGGCCGGCGCCTACGGCATTCAGGGCCACGGCGCACTGCTCATCAAGGGCATCGAGGGCGACTATTACAGCGTCATGGGTCTGCCTGTGGCTCCGCTTTATACCATTCTGCGCGATATTCATGCGGTATAAGCCGCATTTACCTGCTGAAATTCCACATTTCAGTGCAACATTATGAAAGGAAGATTCGTTTTGCGACGACGTCATAAAGTCGGCTCTCCGCTCCTGATCGGTGCGGCAGTCGTCATTCTGCTGTGCATTCTCTCCGCAGTGTACAGCGGCATCAGCGGCAATTCCTCGCCCATCACGAGAGCCGCCGGTGCGGTTGTCCGGCCGTTTCAGCGGTTCGGCACCGGTGTCGGACACTTTTTCAACAAGGGACTGGATTATTTCACCGAGTTTGATGCACTCAAGGCCGAGAATGAGCAGCTCAAGCAGCAGATCAGCGACAATGCACAGCTTGTGCGTGACGCACAGATCGCGCTCGAGGAAAACAACCTGCTCCGCTCTCAGCTTGGGCAGCCGGAAAGCACCCGCAGCACCACGACGGTCAGCGCTGAGGTCATCGCCCGCAGTCCGGGCGACTGGGCGGATACGCTGACGCTGGACAAGGGCAGCTCGAGCGGCGTCAACAAGGACGATCTCGTAACGACCGTGGACGGCATGCTCGGCTTTGTCAGCGAGGTGACCGACAACACCTGCGAGGTGACTTCCATCACCGACCCGAAAATGCAGTGCGGCGCGCTTGTCACCCGCACGCGCGAGACCGCCATTGCGGAGGGCGACTATAACCTGATGACACGCGGTGCGCTTCGCCTGTCCTATCTGCGCGAGGACTCCAAGGTGGTCGTCGGTGATACGGTCGAGACCTCGGGACGCGGCGGTGTATTCCCCAAGGGCATCCTCATCGGCACGGTGGAAAGCGTACAGCCGGAGGAAAGCGGCCTGTCCTACTATGCGGTCATCAAGCCGTTTGTCAGCGTGGACAGTGTTTCCTCGGTTTCCATCATCACCGAATACACGGACACAGCGGAGTAAGCCATGCAGAGAGAACATATTTCCATCCCGAAGCTGATCGTGTATGTGCTGTTTTCGGTGATTATCTTCGCGCTGCAGACCGGCACGTTCGGCGGCATGCGCATTTTCGGCTCTGCGGTCGATCTGCTGCCCGCACTCGTCACGGCAGCCGCGCTGCTCGGCGGTCCGGCGGAGGCGGCTGTTACCGGCGTGACAGTCGGCATCTGCTATGACCTCAGCTTCACCGGCGTGGACGGTCTCTATCCCCTGTTTTTCCTGCTGTTCGGCTATGCCGCCGGAAAGCTCTGCCAGAGACTGCTCACCCGCAATTATATTTCCATGCTCATCCTCACGGCGTTTGAGTGTGTGCTGCTCGGTCTGCTGCGGTATCTCTTCTCGCTGATGCATGCAGGCGCGTCCTTCCTGATCGTCCTGCGGCAGCTTGCCGTCGGTACGGTGCTGACCTGCCTGTTCTGCTTTGTCGTTTACCTGCCGCTGCGCAGGCTCAGCGGAAAATCCCGTAAGCGCAGCCGCTGACCCTTTGCGGAAAGGAGCACTTCCCCATGTTAAATAAACCTCAACTGCTTCGCCGTCTGCTCGCGCTGTGCGGACTGCTGCTGCTGTGCAGCGGTGTGGCGCTCTCGCAGTTATTCCAACTGCAGATTTTGAGCGGCGAAAAGTATGTCCGCCGCTCGGCGGAGTTTCTCACCACCACATCTACGGTTTCCGCTGCCCGCGGTGAGATTCTCGACCGCTACGGCAGGCCGCTCGTCACCAACAACACCGGCTTTTCGCTCGTGCTCATCTACTCGTCCTTCTGGGACGGCAACGACAAGCGGTTTGATACCCTGCTCGATCTGACGCACCGTATCCAAACCGCAGCCGTGGACGCGACCGCCAAGCAGAATGCCGCAAAGGCGGCTGCTGCCACCGATACCTCGAGTGACACCTCTGCGGATGCCGCAGACAGCACGGATACGTCCTCAGACACCCCGACCGACACCGCGCAGGCGGTTTCTGCGGACACGGCGGCGATTCCGTCCATCAACGACCGACTGCCGATCACGCAGTCCGCGCCGTTTACCTACAACAGCTCATCGCTGACCGAATTGTCGGGTTATATGAAGGACAGCGCCAAGTCGCTCGGTCTGGATGCGGTTACGGCGGCCGTAGACGCTGCCAAGCAGGCGAGCGAGACCGACCCCAAGACCGACGAAAACGGCAGCATCATTGATCAGGCAGCGCAGGTGGATGCGACCAAGCTGGTCTCCCCGACCGAGTTTATCAATGCCATGCGCGCCTATATGGAGAAAAACCTCGGCATGCCGACCGATCTCTCGCTTGCGGACGCCCGCACGATGGTCGGCATCTATTACAGCATGCGCACGGTCGGCTTCAGCAATCAGGCGACCTACACGCTCGCGGACAATGTGCCGATGGACCTGATCGCCTATATTAAGGAGCACAGCGCGGATTTTCAGGGCATTGAAATCCAGAGCGAAGCCGTCCGCCAGTACGACACCGCCACCGCCGCGCACCTGCTCGGCACGATCGGCTCCCTGACCTCCGACGAGTGGAGTTCCGACAAAAACGGCGGCCCTTACAAGGACAAGACAGGCTACCAGATGAGCGATCTCATCGGCAAGTCCGGTCTGGAGAGCGCGCTCGAGTCCTACCTGCACGGCACGGCAGGCTCCCGCACGGTGGAGACCGACCTTGGCGGTTCGGCAATTGCAGAGCAGACCACCGCTACGGCTCCCAAACCGGGCGACAATGTTATCACCACGATTGACCTTGACCTGCAGGAAGTCGCCGAGAAATCGCTGGAAAGCAATCTGTCCGCCTACGGCAAGGGCGGCGCGGCTGTTGCGCTCGACCCGAACACGGGCGAGGTGCTCGCGATGGCGTCCTACCCGACCTACGATCTGGCAAACTACAACAAAAACTACGCCTCCATCCAGGCGGACAGCCGCCATCCGGAGGTAAACCGTGCAACCTCGGGTGTGTACCCGCCGGGTTCCACCTTTAAGATGGTGACCGCCATCGCGGGTTTGGAGGAAGGCATCATCTCCGGCGACACCTACGTTACCTGTACCGGCACCTACGAGTACGGCGGACAGACCTTCCGCTGCAACAACCACGACACGCCCATGACGCTCAACGTCACGGATGCGCTCAAATACTCGTGCAATACGTTCTTCTACACGGTCGGTCAGAAGCTGACCGGTGAGCACCTCGAGCAGTGGACTAAGAAGTTCGGTCTCGGCACGGCGACCGGCATCGAGGTCGGTGAAACCACCGGTCAGGCGGCAGGCCCGACCTACCGTGAGCAGCAGCGCAAGGCCGACCCGGCGATCCGCGAGTGGCAGGGCGGCGATGATCTGAACGCAGCGATCGGTCAGTCGGATAACGGCTTTACGCCGCTGCAGCTGGCAAACTATGTTTCCGCGATTGTAAACGGCGGCACGCTGTACAAGCCGACGCTCGTCAAAAGTATCAAAAGCTACGATTACAGCAGCTTTATGAAAACCGATGAATCCGAGGTACTCGGCAAGATCGACATTTCGGATGCCACGCGCGAGCTTGTCATGCAGGGCATGAGCGAGGTTACCGACGAGGGCGGTACCGCAGGCAGCGTTTTCGCAGACTACCCCATCAAGGTCGGCGGCAAGACCGGTACGGCTGAGATGTTCGAGAACGGCGAGTCATTCGACAACGGTCTGTTCATCGCGTTTGCACCCTTTGACAACCCGCAGATCGTTATCTGCGTGGTCGGTGAAGGCGCAGGCCACGGCGCTTACGTTGCGCCGATCGTGCGTGATATGCTCGATGAGTATTTCTCTATCGGCAAGTCGGACAGCGCAGCCTCTCGTCAGGCGGAGAACACCCTGATTCGATAAAACAATTGTAAGCGAAACTGCAGTTTCGCGGCAGCCTAAGCCCGGCAAATGTGATTTTGCCGGGTTTTTTCTTTCCAAACCCGGTGCCATTTGAAGTTTTCGTCAAAAAATTCGCGTGGAACGCTTGTAAACCGCCCGCTGTTAGTTTATAATACACTTGTAGGCGAATCTGCAGATTTATGCAGTATTGCCTTAAATAAGGTTTTCTTTCGGAGGCGGTATGTTGAAGGTGATTCTTGTTGCGTCCGGTAAGGGCGGCACAGGAAAAACCTCCCTTACAGCGGGCGTAGGCGCGGCTCTCGCGCAGCTTGGCAGCAAAGTGCTGCTGATTGACGGCGACTGCGGTCTGCGCAATCTGGATATCGTGCTCGGCATGTCCGACCGGGTGGTCTACTCGTTTGCCGATGTGGCAGGCGGCGCGGTTCCCCTCGCGGATGCCATAGCGTGTCATCCGGATATGAAAACGCTGTACTTACTCACTGCACCGGTGGCGCTTCCCGCTCTCAGCGAACGCGGCATGGAGCAGCTGGCTGTGCAGGCCGAGGAGGCCGGGTTCGACTACCTGCTGATCGACGGTCCCGCCGGACTGCCGGCTGAGCTTTCCTTTCTGGCGCATATTGCCACGCAGGCGATCATCGTCACCTCGACCGACCGCGTGTGTGTCCGCGGCGCGGAACGCTGCGCCCGCAAGCTGGAGGAGGAATACTGCATCCAGCGCATCCGCATGGTGCTCAACCGCGTGCGCCCGCAGCTCATCAGCCACGGCAAATCCGGCAACATCGACGACGCGATGGACGAAGCGGGACTTCCCCTGCTCGGTCTCGTGCCCGAGGATGTGGACCTCATTTCGTGCAGCAACAGCGGCAGAAGCATTCATGCCGTCAAGCACACGGGCGCGGCTCGCGCCTTTATGAATATCGCCCGGCGGCTCAACGGCGAGCGTATTCCACTTAAATTGTAAGTAATCTCAAAATGAATATACAGGAAAGGGGTTATTCCTGATGAATATAGCACTGATCGCACATGACCGCAAAAAAGAACTGATGGTACAATTTTGCATGGCATACTGCGGTATTCTTGCAAAGCATAACATCTGTGCCACCGGCACCACCGGCAAGTTTGTTGAAGAAGCTACCGGTCTGAAAATCGACAAGTGCCTTGCGGGTATGCAGGGCGGCGAGGAGCAGATCTCCGCGCGCGTAGCCTACAACGAGATCGACCTCGTGCTGTTTTTCCGTGATCCGATGTCCAACGCACAGTACGAACCGGACGTTCATGCGATTTCCCGCCTGTGTGACATGCACAATATCCCGATTGCAACCAACTCGGCAACCGCCGAGATGCTCATCCTCGGTCTGGACCGCGGTGATCTGGATTGGCGTAATATTGTCAACCCGAAGAACAAAAAATAAACAATAGCATTCGTTGCACCGGATCGGGTACGCCAATTCGGTGCATACGTCTGTCTTGAGGAGAATCAAAATAGTTATGGAAAAAGTAAAACCCAGAACCTTATCCGGCTTTATGGAGCTGCTTCCGGCACCGCAGGTGCAGATGGAGCGCATCATGCAGGTACTGCGCGAAACCTATGCGCTGTACGGCTTCTATCCGCTGGATACCCCGCTGATCGAGTCCTCCGAGGTGCTGCTTGCCAAGGGTGGCGGCGAGACTGAAAAGCAGATCTACCGCTTCACCAAGGGCGACAGCGATCTGTCCCTGCGATTCGATCTGACCGTACCGCTGGCAAAGTATGTTGCCCAGCACTACGGTGAGCTGACCTTCCCGTTCCGCCGTTTCCAGATCGGCAAGGTTTACCGCGGTGAGCGCGCACAGCGCGGTCGTTTCCGCGAGTTCTATCAGGCGGACATCGACGTCATCGGTGACGGCAAGCTGGACATCATCAACGAAGCCGAGGTGCCGAGCATCATCTACAAGACGTTCACCTCACTGGGTCTCGAGCGCTTCAAGATCCGCATCAACAACCGCAAGGTGCTTAACGGCTTCTTTGCTATCCTCGGTCTGACCGAGAAGGCCGGCGACGTGATGCGCACCATCGACAAGCTGGAGAAGATCGGCGCGGAGAAGGTAAAGACCATTCTGGTCGAAGATTTCGGCGTGGAAGCTGCTACGGCTGACGAGCTGCTGAAGTTCATCGAGACGCCGGGCGGCACCGAGGGTATCCTCGCGGCGCTGGAGGGCTACAAGGGCAAGAACGAGGTATTCGACCTCGGCGCAGAGGAGCTGAAAACGGTTGCAACCTATATGCAGGCGTTCGGCGTTCCGGCTGACCACTTCGAGATCGACCTGACGATTGCCCGCGGTCTGGACTACTACACCGGCACCGTTTACGAGACCACTATGCTCGACCATCCGGAAATCGGTTCCATCTGCTCGGGCGGCCGCTACGACAACCTTGCCGAGTACTACACCGACAAGCAGCTGCCGGGCGTCGGCATTTCCATCGGTCTGACCCGTCTGTTCTACGTTCTCGGTGAGCAGGGCTACCTGAACGACCAGATGAACAAGGCACCGGCGGACGTACTCACCCTGCCGATGACTGACGACATGGGCGCCGCTATCAAGACCGCTACCGCTCTGCGTGAGTCGGGCATCCGCACCCAGCTGTACAGCGAGCAGAAGAAGTTCAAGCACAAGATCGGCTACGCCGACAAGCTGGGCATTCCGTTCGTTATCTTCCTCGGTGAGGATGAGATCAACGCGGGCGTGGTCGCTGTCAAGGATATGGAGAGCGGCGAGCAGGTCAAGATTTCGCTTGACGAGGCAGCAAAGCTCATCCATGACGGTCTGGCGAAGAAGAACGCAGGCAAGGTCATTTGCGACAAATAATTCATTCTAATTAGGAATTAGTAGTTAGTAATTATTGATTGCTGACTGTTAATGGACGGATAGAGTTTTCAACTGAATATGGAGGGATTGTTTATGAAACAGCTTGTTTACGGCGGTATTCTCATGATAACCGGTATGCTCGGTGTCATTGCGGCTATTCTGGCGCTTTCCGCGTCGATTGCCGACGACGCTTCCATTATGTTCCTTATCGCCTTCGCCGGCATTATTTTATTTGCGATTATGGTCTTTCTCGGCTATTATGAGCATGTTCGCCCGGCAATGAAGGATAAGGACAATCAGTAACTTACCATCTATATTTCAGCTAATCCGCGCAACAGCGCGTATGAAATAGAATTTGCTCTGCAAATCAAAACTGTAATAAACAAATCTTAAAGGATTGATAAACATGAATAACACATCTATTGCAGGCATGAAGCGCACGCATATGTGCGGCGAGCTTCGCCTGGAGCACGCAGGCCAGACCGTTACCGTAAACGGCTGGGTTGACCGCGTGCGCGACAACGGCGGCGTACTGTTCCTGCTGCTGCGCGACCGCGCGGGTATCGTACAGTGCACGTTCGACAAGTCGGTCAATGCTGACCTGTTCGACATTGCCTTCACCTGCCGCACCGAGTTCGTTGTAGCGGTAAAGGGCAAGCTGGTGGCCCGCGACGCGGCCGCCATCAACAAGAAGATGCCGACCGGCGAGGTCGAAATTATTGCCGAGGACATTCGCATTCTGTCCAAGGCGGAAACCACCCCGTTCGAGATTGACGACACCAAGGAGGTCGGTGACCAGATTCGTCTGAAGTACCGCTACCTCGATCTGCGCCGTCCGTCCATGCAGAAGAACCTGATGCTGCGCCACCGCGTAACGCAGGTTGCCCGCAACTACTTCGACGAGCACGGCTTCCTCGAGATCGAGACCCCGATGCTGACCAAGTCCACCCCGGAGGGCGCGCGCGACTACCTCGTGCCATCCCGTGTACATCCGGGCAAGTTCTACGCCCTGCCGCAGTCCCCGCAGCAGTACAAGCAGCTGCTCATGCTGTCCGGCATGGACCGTTACATTCAGATCACCCGCTGCTTCCGCGACGAGGACCTGCGTGCCGACCGTCAGCCGGAGTTCACCCAGATCGACCTTGAGATGTCGTTCGTTGAGCAGGATGACGTTATCGCCGTCAACGAGGGCTTCCTCCAGCGCGTATTCAAGGAAGTGCTCGATGTTGACATTCAGCTGCCGCTGCCGCGCATGACCTGGCAGGACGCCATGGACAAGTACGGCTCGGACAAGCCGGACGTTCGCTTCGGCTTTGAGATCAAGGACATTTCCGATATCGCGAGGGACTGCTCGTTCAAGGTGTTTAAGGACACCGTAGCGAACGGCGGCACGGTTCGTCTCATCAACGTAAACGGCTATGCGGACAAGTTCCCGCGCAAGGAGATTGACAAGCTCGGCGAGTTCGTCAAGACCTACCGCGCAAAGGGTCTGGCATGGATGAAGCTCGCCGCAGACGGCAGCATGACTTCTTCGTTTGCCAAGTTCCTGTCCGAGGACGAGATTGCAGCCATCAAGGAGCGTGCAGGCGCAAAGGAGAACGACCTGCTGTTCGTTGTTGCCGATGCAAACTGGCAGACCGCCGCTGTTGCTCTGGGCGCGCTGCGCTGCGAGCTGGCTAAGCGTCTGGGCCTTGCCAAGAAGGACGACTTCAAGCTGCTGTGGGTCACTGAGTTCCCGCAGTTCGAGTACAGCGAGGAGGAGGACCGCCTCGTAGCCATGCACCATCCGTTCACCGCACCGATGGACGAGGATATCCCGCTGCTGGACACCGATCCGGCCAAGGTTCGTGCCAAGGCGTACGACATTATCCTCAACGGCTGTGAGCTGGGCGGCGGCTCCATTCGTATCCACGATCCCGAGCTGCAGACCAAGATGTTCGAGGCCCTCGGCTTCACCGAGGAGAAGGCCAAGGAGCAGTTCGGTCACCTGATTACTGCGTTCTCCTACGGCGCACCTCCGCACGGTGGTCTGGCTTACGGTCTGGATCGTCTGTGCATGCTGCTCGCCGGTCTGGATTCCATCCGCGACGTGATCGCCTTCCCGAAGGTTCAGAACGCGTCCGACCTGATGATGAACTGCCCGGATATCGTAGATGACAAGCAGCTGGACGATCTCTCTATCGCAGTTACCCGCGTAGAGGAAACGCCTGAGGCATAAATTCTAACGACTTGAGAAGCCGCTGCGGAAACACCACAGCGGCTTTTCCGTTTCTGCGAAAGGAGCAACTTTTTTGAGTATTGAACGCAAGGTTCAAAACGAAACCGGAAGAAATCCGTACCGAATCGGTGCAAACGTACTGCTGCTCGTTGCGTTTTTCCTGCTGTTCCATCCCCTGCTGAGCAGGGGCTCGCTGATGTATCAGCCGACCATCTCGCACTGGCTGACCGCAGGCGCATTTGTACCGCTGGTGCTGCGTCCGTGGCGCCGCAACCACCCGTTTGCGGAAAATCACACGCGGCTGTACGCGGCGGTTCTGCTGGTGCATGACGTGCTGCTGTTCCTGTCTGCGGCGGCTGTCAGCCTGATCCTGGTGGAATACATGGTCAAGGGCTGTGTCATTACGCTCAAGCAGTCGTTTTTTCAGGGCTGGATCTGCTATGTGGCTGTCTACGCCGCGGCGTATCTGATCTGCGGCAACGTGCGTATCGGCGTATGCCTCGGCATGGCAATTTCGATGATCCACGGCATGATCGACCACTACGTTATGCTGTTCCGCGGCACGCCTGTCATGCTGAGCGACATTGCCGCCATCGGCACGGCAGCCAACGTTTCCAAGGGCTACTCCGCACCGATAGAGCTTTCCGTGCTCCGCGCCGTGGCGGCGGCTGTGCTGTTCTGCGTGAGCGTGTGCCTGATGCAGCGCAGCTTCAAGGTGCACAAGCGCTGGTACTTCCGCAGACTGTTTTCGCTGCCGTGTGTGCTCGTGCTGGCGTTCATCGCCTACACCGGCATCCAGACGGTCGGCACCGGACTGGCTTTCTGGCAGTCCAGCCGCCAGTACAGCGAGATTTTCTACTTCCTGCGCTGCGCGACCAGCTCGTTTGTCAAGCAGCCGGAGGGCTACAGCGCGGACGCGCTTTCTGCCGCACAGAGCGAATTTACCGGCAAACAGGGCACGAAAACGCCCAATCTAATCGTGATCATGAACGAATCCTTCTCGGATCTCGGCTCGGTCGGCACGCTTGAGACCAACGAGGACCCCATGCCGTATGTACACAAGCTGATGCAGGGTCAGGAGAACACCATCAGCGGTCAGCTGACCGTTTCGACCTTCGGCGGCGGCACCGCCAACACCGAGCTGGAGTTCCTCACCGGCGATTCGATGGCGTTCCTGCCGTACAACTGCTCGGCGTATCAGGTGTTCATCAAGAGCGAAATGCCCAATCTGACCTCGGGTCTGGATTCGCTCGGCTACCAGACGGCGGCGATTCACCCCTATCTGTCCACCTCGTGGAACCGCACGAACGTCTACCGCTTCTTCGGCTTTGAAGCGCAGTATTATCAGGACGATTTTGCCGCTGACGCCGGTCGTGTGCGCGATTATATCAGCGACAGCGCAAGCTACAAGAAGATTTTCGAGCTGTACGAGAACAAGAGGGAAAACACGCCGCTGTTCGTGTTCAACGTAACGATGCAGAACCACGGCGGCTACGACTGGGACGGCGATGGTTACTTCGACAAGCGCATCTACCTCACCGGCGAGGAGCAGGACAAGTACCCGACGGTTGACCAGTACCTGTCGCTCGTGCGGTACAGCGACGACGCCGTGCAGGAGCTGATCAGCTACTTCTCCAAGGTGGATGAGCCGACGGCGATCGTGTTCTTCGGCGACCACCAGCCCAATCTGCCGGAGGACTTTTACAACACCCTGCTCGAGAGTCAGCGCGGCGATCTCTCGGATGCCGAACTGCGCCAGAAAAAGATGGTAACGCCGTTCTTCATCTGGGCGAACTACGACATCAAGGAGCAGACAAACATGCAGATCAGCGCGAACTATCTGTCCGCGTATGCGCTGAACGCACTCGGCTGCTCGACCTCGGGCTTTGACCAGATGCGCCTTGCCCTGCAGCAGCAGATTCCGGTGATGAACGTCAACGGCTACCGCCTGCCGGACGGCACCTGGTATCCGCAGAGCGAACAGCCGGAAAACGACCTGCTGAACGATTATCACAATGCGGAATATGCGCAAATTTTTGACGCAAAAAATCGCAGCGATGAATGGTATACACCGTAATTCCGTGCAAAATCCCCGCTTTATGTGGGGATTTTTTCTTGTAAAAAAGATACAGTTTTTCGAATTTTTTTGTTGTTCCTGATAATTTTTTAACGTTCACTTTGTAAATCTGCGTTCAGTTAACGTCGAAATGCACAAATACACCTTCTTGTTTATGTGCAAGTATCCAAAGTGCGAAAAAAGTAAAAAAAATGCTTTGCTATAGCTCTTATATAGTGTTAAAATAACTTTCGGACAAGCGGCAACGCGGTTTGCCCATTTAACAGATCTTCAGTCCTTCGATTGACGGTCTTGTTTTTTGGGATCTTGCGGGCACGCGCACGCAAGCACAAATCGGTGCTGTACATTCACGAAGTTCCGGTGGATTTTGAGGGATCTCCGCCGGGACAAGAAATTTTTACAAGGGGAGAAAAAGATGAACTTCGTAAACTCCATGGCGTTTACCGCGATCACCTTCGTGGCGTTCACGGCACTCGTCGCACTCATCTCGTGGTGGAAAACCCGTGGTGACAACCTCGACACGCAGGACGGCTACTATCTCGGCGGCCGCAGCCTGACCGGCCCGGTCATCGCCGGTTCTCTGCTGATGACCAACCTTTCCGCAGAACAGCTCGTTGGCAACAACGGTCAGGCAGTTCGCGTCGGCATGTCCACCATGGGCTGGGAGGTAACCTCTGCAATCGCTCTGGTAATCCTCGCATTCGTACTGATGCCGAAGTACCTGAAGACCGGTCTGACCACCGTTCCGCAGTTCTTTGAGCAGCGCTACGACGAAGGCACCCGCCGTCTGGTTTCCATCATCGTACTGCTCAGCTACGTTGTAATCATGCTGCCGAACATCCTGTACGCAGGCGCACAGGTATTCGTAAACATCTTCGGCATTGACAAGATGTTTGGTATTTCCCGTTTCGCAGCAATCGCAATCGTATGTGTTGCAACCGCAATCATCGGTTCTATCTACGCCATCTTCGGCGGCCTGAAGGCAATCGCACTGTCCGACTCCATCAACGGCCTCGGCCTGATCGTCGGCGGCCTGCTGGTTCCGGTATTCGGCTTCATGTTCCTGTCCGGCCAGCTCGGCGGCGACGGCTCCTTCGTGGACGGCTTCGACAAGTTCCTGCACACCAATCCGTCCTACCTGAACGCCATCAACGAGGTTAACACCCCGGAGCCGTGGCTCCCGTGGCCGCTGCTGTTCACCGGTCTGCTGGTCAACAACATGTACTACTGGGCAACCAACCAGTCCATCATCCAGCGTACCTTCGGTGCTAAGAACCTGAAGGAAGCACAGAAGGGCGCCGTATTTGCAGGCTTCCTCAAGATCATGACTCCGCTGATCATCGTTGTTCCGGGCGTTATCTGCGCACTGGCTTACCCGGGCATGGACTGGGGTTCCGGCGACTCCGCTTACCCGATGCTGGTAGCAGAAGTTATGCCGAAGCCGATCCTGGGCTTCTTCGCTGCTGTAATGTTCGGCGCGATCCTGTCCTCCTTCAACTCGGTACTGAACTCTGCATCCACCATCTACGCACTTGATATTCACCGTCCGCTGTTCAACCCGACCGCTTCCGATGCACGCATGGTTAAGATCGGTCAGAACTTCGGTACTGTAGTAGCAGTTGTTTCCACCATCATGTCCCCGTTCATGCTGTACATGGGCGGCATCACGAGCTTCGTAAACTCTGCTTTCGCTGCGTTCAACACCCCGATCTTTGTTTGCCTGCTGTGCGGCTTCTTCTGGAAGAAGGTTCCGGCTATCGCTGCTAAGATCGTCATCCCGGTTCACGTTGTACTGTACTTCATTCTCCAGTTTGGTCTGCGCAACGTAATCCCGGCACTGAACAACATCCACTACCTGTACTTCACCGCGATCCTGTTCGTATTCGACATGCTGCTGATGTGGGTAATCGTTAAGAAGCATCCGCGTGCAACCGATTTCGAGCTTAAGGACGTAGGCGCTGTAGATCTGACCCCGTGGAAGAACGGCAAGATCTGGGCTACCGTTACCCTGCTGATCATGGTTCTGGCTTATATCATCTTCTCTCCCCTTGGCTTCGGCAAGAGCGAGAAGACCACCTACCAGAACTACCTCGAGAATCAGACCACTGCTTCGGTTTCCGATTCCGTTCAGTAATGCAACTCAAAACGACCGTCGAAAGACGGTCGTTTTTTTATGCCTGTCCCCTATGCAAATCCGCAAAAACGTGCTATGCTAATACTAAGGCGAGAATGCCCGTACAAGGAGGAATCACCATGAAGGAACACTATAAGGGTATCGGCCATATTGCGATCTACACCGTAGATATGGACCAGAGCATTGCATTTTACGAGATGATCGGCGGCAGTGTATTCAAGCGCGACGGCGTAGAGACGCCGGAAGGCCTGAAGAAGCTGGCGCTCGTTGAATTCGGCGGCTTCCTGCTCGAGCTGATCGAGCCGCCCGCAGGCACGCTCGTGCCGTCCGGCGAGGGCAGCATCCCGCATTTTGCCGTTTACGTTGACGACCTCGACAAGACCGCGGCTGACCTCAAGGCGGCAGGCGTTATCAGCTTCACCGCACCAGAGAAGAAGGTGCTGCCGAATACCTTCGGCGGCCTGCAGAACTGGTTCTTCACCGGTCCGTCCGGTGAGCAGATCGAGCTGCTGCAGATGCTGTAAAAAACGAACACCTCCCGTCTGTATCGATGGGAGGTGTTTTTTATGCAGCCCGCTCTACGGAAACTATTTCATTCGCTCCTAAAAAATGAAACAGCATACAAATAAAAAACGAAACCACCACACTAATTCTCAATTCTCCATTAGCCCTCAAGCGACAAAAAAGCTCCCAACCTCACGGTTGGGAGCTTTCGTAAACCTAAAGCGAATTTATCGCGCGGGATTAATAGTGGCGAGCCTCGAACAGGTGATCCTCGATTGCCTTGCGTGCAGCCTGAACTTCCGGCTTGGTGGAAACTTCAGCTACGCCTACACGCCACCAGTTCTCGTAACCTGCGGACATGGTCTTCGGCAGAACCTTCATGTCGATCAGGGTGGAAACGGTCTGCTTCTTAGCGTCCTCGATCGCAGCCTTCAGCTCGTCAAGAGTCTTAACGGTGTAGGTCTTGCAGCCGTAAGCAGCGCCGATTGCAGCGTAATCCACCTGGATTACCTTGCCCTTGTGGATACCGTTGGTAACGCCCGGCTCGAGCATATTCTTCTCGGTGCAGATGGACGCATTGCCCTGACCTACCTCGAGGTTGTTGATGCAGCCGAAGGAAGCGTTATCGAACAGCATTACGTTGATCTTGTGGCCCGTCTGAACCGAAGTGATCAGCTCGGAGTGCAGCATGTCGAAGGAACCGTCGCCGCACATAGCGTAAACTTCCTGATCCGGGCAAGCGATCTTAGCGCCCAGAGCGGAGGCAACCTCGTAACCCATGCAGGAGTAACCGTACTCCATGTGGTAGGTGTTCTCCTTGCGGGCACGCCACAGACCCTGCATGTCGCCCGGCAGAGAGCCTGCTGCTGCACATACGATAGCGTTGTCATCGATCATGTGGTTGATGGTGCCCAGAACGGTGGTCTGGCACAGCTTGCAGCCGGTATCCTCGATGTACTTCTCAACGCACTCACGGTTGTCGTCGTTGCACTCCGGGGTGAAGTGCTCCGGATCGGTGTACTCAACCTTGTCCAGACGCTCAACCTCGGTCCACCACTCCTTGCGCAGAGCAGCAACTTCCTCAGCGTAAGCCTTGTCGGTGTGGTAGCCGATCTTATCCAGCTCCTCGCCGATTGCGGTCAGAGCCTCGTTTGCGTCAGCAACGACCGGAGTAGCGTCCATCTTGTAAGCCTGGAACTCAGACGGGTTGATGTTGACGAACTTAGCGTCGGTGCGGTACAGCCACTTGGAAGCGGTGGTGAAGTCGGTGTAACGGGTGCCAACGCCGATTACAACGTCAGCCTCGTGCGCCAGCTTGTTTGCAGCGATGCCGCCGGTGGTGCCCAGACCGCCGAGGTTCAGCTCGTGATCCCAAACAACAGCGGACTTGCCGGCCTGGGTCTCGCCGAATGCGATGCCGAAGTCCTCAGCGAACTTCTTGAATACCTTGTGTGCCTCAGCGTAACGAACGCCGCCGCCGCAGATCAGGAGCGGCTTCTTTGCGTTCTTGATAACCTCAACAGCCTTGTCCAGAGCATACTTGGTAACCGGACGGCGGTCGATGCGCCATACACGCTTCTTGAAGAAGTCAACCGGGTAATCGTATGCTTCAGCCTGAACGTCCTGCGGCAGAGAAATTGCAACAGCACCGGTGTTAGCGGTATCGGTCAGAACACGCATAGCGGAGATCATGTCGGTCATAACCTGCTCCGGACGGTTGATGCGGCCCCAGTACTTGGTAACAGCCTGGAAAGCATCATGAGCGGAGATGGACAGGTTCTGCGGCTGCTCCATCTGCTGGAGAACCGGGTCCGGCTGACGGGAAGCGTAGATGTCGCCCGGCAGGATCAGAACCGGAATGTTGTTAGCGGTTGCGGTTGCAGCAGCGGTAACCATGTTGCAAGCGCCGGGGCCTACGGAAGAGGTGCAGGCAAAGATGGACTTGCGGCGCATCTGCTTAGCGTAGCCAACTGCAGCCAGAGCCATGCCCTGCTCGTTCTTGCCCTGGTAAACAACCATGTCCTTGAGCTCCTGCTCAACGCCGTTAGCGAAGCCAACTACGTTGCCGTGGCCCGGCAGCATGAAGATGCCCTTAACGAACTTGTGCTCCTGCTCGTTGCCATCCATATCAATGTAGCTGATATACTGGTTCTCGAGGAAGCGAACGAGTGCCTGAGACGCAGTCAGACGAACGGTTTCCATATGAATCATGTTGGAAATCCTCCTAAATAGAATACAAATAATGATGAATCAAAGCCAGTCTCCAACAAGCCTTGACTTAGCACCCTCCCTCTCCAAAAGGAGGGGCAAGGGAACCATAGGTTCCCAAACGCACGAGACAGGTCTCGTGCCTGCCGCGCGCACGCGGCAGATGCAGTTCCTTATCAAAGTCCAGCTCTGCCGGACTTTGATACCACTGCCTGCGCCGTGGCGGCGCAGCCACCTTTGCCGTGCAAAGGTGAGAGGGGTATCGTCAAAAGTTTCTACGGAACTTTTGGCGTATATAGGGGAGACGGAGTCGCCCCTATAAGCGGCAATCAGTTGCCGCTCGGGCAGTGCCAGATATGATCGTTGGCATCGTCCTCAAGCAGCCACAGGTGCTCCTCGTCGTCGATGCGGGTCTTGTCCCACGGGTCGCCCGGCAGATGACGGATGCCCCATGCGTAGCAGCAGGAGTAGCCCGGTGCAGTTACCTGAGAATGCATCTTGTCGGTGATGATAGCCAGACCGTTGTGGTGAGTTTCGTAGATCTCGCCGTTGCCCCAGCCTGCGCCGAAGCCCATCGGCTTGTCGAAGCGGTAGAAGTAGCACTCCGGCTGCGGATGATGATGCGGCGGGTAAGAGGACCACTTGCCCGGCAGGTTGACAACTTCGCCCAGAACCATGTTGGAGTACGGCGCGTTGTCAAGATCGAAGCAGGTGCGTACATCACGCTTGATGCAGCCCATCAGCTCGCCCTTGTTGCCGCGTGCCCAGGTATCGGTGTCTTCCGGCTTGTACATCTTGCTCGGGAAGGTCTTTTCGTTCAGCGTCTTCTGGATGTAGATGTTGCACGGACCGTGTGCGATGATCTCGAACTTTACGCCCTTGCAAACGTGCAGGCAGGACGGGTTGTAATCGAACGGATTCGGACGGTCTACGTCGTAGGAGTCATTCTCCCACTTGATGGTGCACTTGCCGTCGAATACCAGTGCTGCAACTTCCTTCTCAGGCTCCTCGCAGCTCCAGGTGTCGCCGTCTTCCATCACGAGGAGAGCAACGTCCATCATGGCATCCTTGCCGATGCCTTCGTCAAGACGGATGTACTCGTTGTATCCGCGCTTGACCTGCTTATCCATGTACATAGGAATTCCCTCCAAAAAATAATTTTTTGGTGCGGTGACCGGTATATCCCACCCGATCACGCAGATTCAGCTGTGCAAAACAGCCTATCTGTTATCATTATACCACGCCATAACAGCCAGTTTCAACCACTCATTGAACGGATTCGGCGCGGTGCGGAAAGGCTTTGTCATTCAGCACAAAAATCCGAGTGGATTTTCTCGCAAATGATACAACAAAAATACGATTGGTTTGTGTCGCACTCTTGCCTTCCCTTCCTTTTTCATCTATAATTATAGCAGATAGCGAAGAAATTGCTTGCAATTTCTTCTTGAAGAATAACACAATTTTAAGGTATGCCCGCAAATGCACACCGCAGAGAGGAGAATCCCCGTGGACGCTGCCAGACGAGAAAAAAAAGAGCACGGCACGCTTGCATTTCCGTTCCAGATCTACCCCGCGTTGGACGGCAGCGAGGCCGATGACAGCGATTTCATCCCCTATCACTGGCATCCGGAGCTGGAGATCATCACGGTGGACGCGGGCCACGTTTCGCTCACCATCGCCGACCACACCTACGAGGGCACCCACGGCGATGTGTTCTTCCCCGCCGGTGAGGAATTGCACGAAATTCGTGCCGCCGGACGGGAAAATCAGTTCCGCTCGTTCGTGTTTGCGGCGGATTTCCTGCAGTTTTCGCGCGCCGACCAGAGCGAATTCGCGCTGCTGTCGCCGCTCGCCGAGGGACGGCTGCGATTCGGCACCTGCATTCGCGCCGGTGAACCCGGGCAGAACGAAATCCGTACGCTGCTCGCACAGATCGTGCGCGCGTGGCAGGTGCAGGCGCCCGGCTGTCAGCTTGCCGTGAAGGCCGCGCTGCTCGGCATCGTGGCGGTGTGCGCGCAGTACGGCAGACTTGTCGGACATCAAATGCGCCCGGGCGCGGACTATAAGGCGCAGCAGCTTAAGGAGATCGTCGGCTACCTCGGTGAGCATTTCACCGAACCGCTCTCGCTGCCGGCGGTTGCAGCGGAGTTTGGATTGTCGCCGCAGTATTTCAGCACCTTTTTCCGGGATAATTTTGGAAGGACCTTCACCCAGCATATCAATTCCCTGCGAATCGAGCAGGCGGCGCGTCTGCTCCGTGAGACCGATCTTCCGGTCATGGAGGTCGGGTTTCGCGTTGGATTTGATAATTTCAGCTATTTTATCAAGCGGTTTCGGCTTGTGTATGGCGTTTCGCCATCGCATTATCGGAAAAACAGTTTAACTTAAACACGAGACTTGTTTTCTGCACCGGCGGAGCGGGGCACACGAACTGCGC
>ERZ791825.870-NODE-870-length-19562-cov-3.610755_pt1 | contig 19562 bp, 15 predicted proteins | sample MGYA00510298_ERZ791825 | MGnify/ENA primary metagenome ERZ791825 (study PRJEB30046, sample SAMN00792010) | human gut metagenome | study: EMG produced TPA metagenomics assembly of the A metagenome-wide association study of gut microbiota in type 2... | reverse complement strand
TCGGTGAAACCTGCGAACTTGGAAAAATCAAAGAACTGATATTCTAAAAAATTTGGTAACTGTTCAGTAGGTCTGCGCACTTGCTGCGCTGACCGTAAGAAAACATAGGCTGGAGGGCAAAAATCCCATCAGCGAAGCTGATCTGGAATGGATTTTTGCGTGTAACTATGAAGGTACTGAATAGTTACAAAATTTGTTTATCAAAAAAAACAGGGATTCTTTGCGGTTTTTACAAGTTTTTAAACGTTTTATTTGAAATAGCACAATAGGTTAACTTAGGCGTATCATACACTTATTTTTTCAACTTACATGAGGAGGACAAAACAAAATGAAAAAACTGATCGCATTAGGACTCGCGGCATGCATGACATTTTCCCTTGCAGGCTGCTCCGGATCTGCAGGCAAAGAGACTGCGGCTACTTCTGCTGCCGAGACAACCGCTGAGACTTCCGCTGAGGCTGAAACTTCTGCCGAGGCTACAGCTGACGCTGAGACATCCATCGATAAACTCACAGTTACCTATGTAACATCTCCGTTAAATGTACCGACCATCATCGAAAAGGACCAGGGAATCTTCGAAAAAGAGCTCGGCGTTCCGGTTGAGTACGCAGAGCTTACTTCCGGCGCTGACCAGACACAGGCTCTGGCTTCCGGCGACGTTCAGGTTCTCTACGCAGTAGGTGCAACATCCGTGATCCTGTCCGCTGCAAACGGTGCTGACATCAAGGTATTAAACATGTACAGCCGTTCCCCGAAGGCATTCTGCATGTACTCCAAGGATGAGACTCTGACAACTCCGGAGAGTTTAAAAGGCAAGACGATTGCAGGACCAACCGGTACCAACCTTCATGAACTCCTTGTCTCCTACCTTGCTCAGGCAGGCATGACTCTTGACGATGTAAACTATGTAAACATGACCATCCCGGACGCAAAGGCAGGTCTTGATGGCGGCAGCGTTGACGTTGCCCTGCTCGCAGGCGCAACTGCTTACAACGCAGAACAGCAGGGCTACCACCTTGTTGCAGACGGCGAGGGCCTGATCAGCGCACTGATCGCAGTTGCAACGACCCAGAAGTTCTACGACGAGCATCCGGATGTCATTAAAAAATTAAACGCTGCACAGGAAGAGATCGCATCCTACATGGCTGATAACCAGGAGGCAACCATGGAGACTGTTGCCGCAGCACTTGACCTTGATGTTGACGCGGTAAAGGAAATGTACGGTTTCTATGACTTCTCCACAGAGATCACTGACGCCGACAAAGAAGGTTTCCAGAATACAGCCGATTTCATGTATGAGTCCGGCATGATTGAGAATGAGCTTGATGTAAATACACTGTTCATTCAGTAATTTCGATACTCAGAAACTTTTCGCACTGACATTTTTCGGTGGAGCAAAAGAGATCCAACGCATTCTATGCCTGGATCTCTTTTTTATTTCAAATTGCGTTTTGAGTTATTACATAATCATCTCTATTATTTATTGAGGCTGCAAGCAACCCTGTCAGCATATATCCGAAATCAATAAATTCTCTTTCTCACAGAAATACTTTCTATTCCTGCGATTTTACGGTATACTAATCCATGTGCGCATTCTGCCATGCCCGTCGGATACCCCAATTTTCCGAACCGTGGCACAGAATTTACGGATGCTGCACTGCAAAAGCCTGTCACGAAGCCCATTCTCAATGGTTTTTCACTTGTAATTTTATCTTTAGAAAGGACACGTACATGACAAATTCCCACCCCATCACAAGACTCCAGAAATTCCGCCTTCTGTCCCTGATCCCACTCTATTTCATGATCGTGGGACTGTTTTTACAGCCCATCACGGAAATCCTTCCGGGACTCTGGACATTGATCAAGGAGCCGGACTTCCTGATCACGGACTACTTCCTGGTCGGCGGCATCGGAACTTCCTTTATCAACGCCGGACTGCTGATGCTTTTATGTATCTGGACCATCTATTTCCTTGATATGGAGATGGACGGACATACGATCACATCCAGCTGCCTGATGTTCGGCTTCTCCCTGTTCGGAAAGAACCTCTTAAATATCTGGGCGATCCTGTTTGGTGTGTACCTCTACTCCCACTACCATAAAACACACCTGTCCCGTTACGTTTACATCGGTTTTTACGGCACCAGCCTGTCCCCGATCATCACGCAGATCATGTACATTTCGCATCTTCCTTATGCGATCCGCCTCATCACAAGTCTCGCGGTGGGACTCATGATCGGCTTCGTACTGCCACCGCTGTCCACGCATGTTCACTACGCCCACAAAGGTTACTCTCTCTACAATGTCGGATTTTCCGCCGGAATCATCGCCACCGTCGTGGTCTCCGTGCTGAAGTCCTTCGGCATCAGCACTGAGTCCCGCCTGATCTGGTCCGAGGGCAATAACCAGCTGCTGTTTGCGATCCTCTGCGGGCTGTTTGCCGCCATGATCATTGCGGCATTCCTCTTCGGCGGAAAGGAAGTCGGTGAATCCTACAGAAAGATCTTATCCTGCTCCGGAATCGGCGGAACCGATTATCTCCGGGATAACGGGGGCGCAGCAACGATCCTCAATATGGCAGTCAACGGTTTATTTGCAACGGTCTTTATTCTCGGCGTCGGCGGCGAGTTAAACGGACCGACTATCGGCGGAATCTTCACGATCGTAGGATTTTCCGCCACTGGAAAACATATCCGGAACATCGCCCCGATCATGTTTGGCGTCCTCTTCGCGAGCTTCACAAAACGCTGGACCATTAACTCCCCGTCACCGATGCTGGCGCTTTTATTCTCAACGACACTGGCGCCGATTGCGGGGGAATTCGGAGTTCTCATGGGACTTCTCGCCGGATTCCTGCACTCTTCCGTCGCCCTGAATGTCGGAATTGTGTATGGAGGCATGAATTTATATAATAATGGATTTGCAGGTGGAATTGTGGCGATTTTCATGGTTCCGGTGATCCATTCCATCCGCGACCGGAGAGCGCGGGCGAAGGGAGAGATTTCGCTGTAATGCATGCGGTATCTACCCTCTGCTTTTCAATACACTGCCCCAGTTAAAAAGACCATCTTTTGAGATTACTTCAGTGGATTTTTCATGATTATAAAATAATAGATTTCTACAGATTTTTAGGAGTTTTTAAGATATGGGCAATTCAAGTGTATCTAAAAAAGGAAATATGAATGATAAAAAAGAATATCCTACTGCCGCAAAGCTGCTTTCCTGGCTCCCAGCGCTCTTCGTCGCAGCCGCCATCTGCTGGTTCTCCGCCCAGCCGGCGGCGGAGTCCACGGAGATGAGCGACACCGTAAGCCGCTTAATTCTTTTACTCGGCACAAAGCTCGGCTTTTTCCACGGAAATCCGGCGCAGTACGCCGACCTCATCGAACTTATGAGCTTCCCCGTCCGAAAAGCCGCTCATATGACTGAATATCTGGTATTTTACTGCACCGTCCGTTTTGGACTGCACTTTACGTATCGGACCTCCAACGTGAAACGCCGTCTTCTCACCGCTCTCGCCATCGTCTTCCTCTACGCCTGCACCGACGAATTCCACCAGCTCTTCGTCCCTGGCCGTGCAGGGCGGTTTACGGACGTGCTGATCGACTGCTTTGGCGTCACAGTCGTGACACTGGTCTGCCTGATGAGACAGCAGTCCCGCAAACACTACCAGAACGCATAAACCGGCTCTCATTATGATTATGGTATTGTCCGCACAGGTATTGACCGATAATATCAGTACCTGCCGCTGACAGCTTCTTCCGAATGCATGACTGCAAAAATCCCTGAATACGCACATCACATTGATCTGCATACTCAGGGATTTTTTATTTTCATATTATGTACTTTTCTCGTCCACCTGTACTCTTACAGCATCGGCACCACCACATTCCCCCAGAACCAGCTCACCGGCATGACGAGCACCATCGCGGGGATCATATCGGCGACCGGGAAGTTGTGGATCTTTGCGATGCGGAAACCTGTGGCCAGAAGAAGAAAACCACCGCAGGCCTTGAAGTCCGCGATCATATCCGGTGTGGTAAGCGGAAAGATGAACTTCGCCGCAGCGAAGATCGCGAGAAAGATCACGCACTGTGGGATCGCAACAGCCGCAACCACCATTCCCAGGGTTCCTCCAAAGATCATCGCGGTAAAGAAGTCCAGAATGGACTTGGAGATGAGGATCGTGTGGTCACCGCTCATTCCGGAGTCCAGGGAACCATAGATTCCCGTTCCGCTGGCACAGAACAGCACGATGATCGTCACGAGCATCGTCATATACTCTTCTCTGGACATGGACGCATTCTTATTCGGGAAGATCTTCCCCACCGGCTTCTCCATGCACGCCGCGCCGTGGTTGATGATCCCGCCGAGATTCACCGCCAGCCCAAACGCGGTCCCAATGATCACCGCAAAGATAACGGCGGGCATATTTTTCATAAGGCCGATGGAGCTCACGCCCATTCCCATGGAGCAGACGCCGAAGATCTTCGTGAGCTCTGAATTGATCCTTGTGGGCAGCTTATGCCCAAATAAAGCCCCGACCACACCGCCGATGGCGACGGACAGGGCATTGATGATAATTCCTACTGGCATACACCTTTCTCCTTTTCAAAAAGGAACGTGCCTTGGCACATTCGTGCGTCTCGCGCGGTTGCTTGCGACAACCTACATCTTTGCGCAAGTAACACAAACAACTGCGGTGCAAAGGAGTCCCTGCACCGCAGAATTGACAGTTCGTTATTTAATTTTAGCACAAAGTACGGTACAACGCAAACACTTTACCTTGCAAAAGTGCATGTGAAGTGCATGTTCCCAATTACCAATTTTGACAACATTCTTCTCATTTAAGTCGAACGACCGTGAAACTTGGCGCGTGATTCTGGTCAGCGAAGCTGACTTATTCCTATCAAAATCACTGCGCATCCTCGCGGAGCGTTTCCCAGCCGCTTCTTAGATCCCATGCACCGCGTCACACATGGACTTCACATACTCTTTCACATACGGAACCGCATCTTTTCCATACGTTCCGCAGAGCTTCACGATCGCGGAACCAACGATAGCGCCGTCGGAGAGACCTGCCATCTTCTTTGCCTGCTCCGGGGTGGAGATTCCGAAGCCAACCGCGCACGGGATATCTTTCGCCTTTTTCACAAGCTTCACCATCGCGCCGATATCCGTTGTGATCTCGCTTCTCGTTCCGGTAACGCCAAGAGAGGATACGCAGTATACAAAGCCGGACGCCTCTTTCGCGATCATGCTGATTCTCTCATGGGAGGTCGGGGCAATGAGGGAGATCAGATCCATATCATACTTTTTGCATACCGAATCAAACTCTTCTTTCTCCTCATACGGCACATCCGGCAGGATCAGTCCGTCCATGCCAAGCTCAGACGCCTTCTTGATGAAGCGCTCAGTTCCGTAGGAGAAGACAACATTCGCATAGGTCATGAAAACCATCGGAATTTGTGTGTTTTTCCGGATTTTTTCAACCATTGCAAAAATTTTGTCGGTGGTCACGCCGCCGGACAGGGCGCGGATATTTGCCGCCTGGATCACCGGTCCCTCTGCCGTCGGATCGGAGAACGGGATACCAAGCTCGATGAGGTTTGCGCCTGCCTCCTCCATTGCGTATACAAGCTGCTCCGTGACCTCTAAGGACGGGTCACCGCAGGTGATAAACGGGATAAATGCCTTTCCATTTCCGCCTTTGAAGGCGTTTGCGATCTTACTCATGAATATCCTCCCCTCTGTATCTTGCGATTGCTGCACAGTCCTTGTCTCCTCTTCCGGAAACATTGACAACAATGATCTTATCCTTTCCCATCGTCGGTGCGAGCTTCATTGCGTATGCGATGGCATGGGCGCTCTCGATCGCCGGGATGATTCCCTCGATTCTGGAGAGATACTCGAACGCATCGACTGCCTCGTCGTCAGTGATCGCCACATACTGGGCCCGTCCGGTATCGTAAAGGTTCGCATGTTCCGGTCCGATTCCCGGGTAATCAAGGCCTGCAGAGATGGAATATACCGGGGCAATTTGGCCGTACTCATCCTGGCAGAAGTAAGATTTCATGCCGTGGAAGATTCCGAGACGTCCTGTGGCGATGGTCGCCGCTGTCTCTGCCGTGTTCACACCGCGTCCTGCTGCCTCACAGCCGATGAGCTGAACGTCTTTATCTTCAATAAAGTTGTAGAATGCGCCGATGGCATTGGATCCGCCGCCAACACAGGCAAGAACTGCATCCGGAAGACGTCCCTCTTTCTCTAACATCTGCTCCTTGATCTCCTTGGAGATAACCGCCTGGAAGTCACGGACGATAGTCGGGAACGGATGTGGTCCCATACAGGAGCCGAGAACATAGTGGGTGTCCTCGATCCGGTTCGTCCACTCTCTCATTGCCTCCGAAACAGCATCTTTGAGGGTTCCTGTTCCGGTTGTCACCGCATGCACCTTTGCTCCGAGAAGGCGCATTTTGTAAACATTTAATGCCTGACGTTTTGTGTCCTCCTCGCCCATGTAGATCTCGCATTCCATGCCGAAGAGCGCTGCCGCCGTCGCTGTCGCTACACCGTGCTGGCCTGCGCCTGTCTCAGCGATGACACGGGTCTTTCCCATCTTCTTCGCGAGAAGCACCTGACCGAGCACGTTGTTGATCTTGTGGGCACCGGTGTGATTCAAATCTTCTCTCTTTAAGTAGATCTTCGCTCCGCCGAGATCCTTTGTCATGTGCTCCGCGTAGTAGAGTCTTGACGGTCTGCCCGCGTATTCATTTAAAAGTGTTGTGAGTTCTTTCTGGAATTCCGGGTCATTCTTGTAGTGGTTGTATGCCTCTTCGAGTTCCAGTACTGCGTTCATAAGCGTCTCAGGAATGTACTGACCGCCCTGTGCGCCAAATCTGCCTTTTGACATATATTTTTCCTCCTCGTGTAAACTGGTTTATTGTCTGTAACTGTCCATACCCATATTTCCGGAGTGATTTTTCAAATCTCCCCAGACAGTTATCGAAATCGTGATTTTGTAGCAGCGGAAATGTTACTTAACCGTTACCATATTTTCTAGTTTTGCAGACCACAGGTTTAAAAAAATCATGGCTGCCGACTGACCTTTATCTGCTGTAAAACTCTCTTACCAGCGGATAAATGTTCTTATATTTCTGATAGATTCTGTGGTATTTCTCCGAGACTTCCGGATCCGGCTCCACCGTATCACAGTGTCCCTGGCTCTCCAGTGTCTCGATAAAGGACTTGTAATCCGGGATCACGCCCTCCGCCACAAACACCGCCGAGGCGATGGCCAGTGCCGGTAAAAGGTCCGGATCCTTGTATACAAAGATCTTCTGTCCCATGACATTGCTTAAGATCTGGCACCATCGCCGCTCCCTCGCTCCACCGCCGATCAGCGTGATCTTTGACGCCGGATGGTCGAACAGTTCCAGACCCTGACGGATGGAAAATGCCACGCCCTCGAGGACACTCTGTGCCATGTCCGCCGCCGTGGTCGCCTGAGATAACCCCAGAAAGCTTCCCCGGACGCTGCTGTCCATGATCGGGAACCGCTCACCTGCCACATAGGGCAGGAAGAACAGTCCGTGACTTCCGGGTTCCGCTTTCTCAAGAAGCTCTGAGATATACCCGAAATCCGGTGCCCCGTCGGGATCCCTGGACAGGATCTTCGCGATCAGCCGGTGGGCGTTTCCGCCGTTTAGGAACGGGACTACATTGATGAGCAGGTCCTTCTGCATCGCCGCCAGATTGAATCCGCCGCCTTCACTCTCCATCCTTTGGTTGGATACGGCTGCCACCCAGCCGGAGGTTCCGAGGTTGATGTTGTACTCCCCCGGTGCCAGGATGCCGCTGGCAAGTGTCGTCGCCCCGGCATCTCCGGTTCCGGCATAGACCTTTGTTCCTGCCGGATAACCACTCTCTGTCGCCCCGGTCTCCGTGACCGTGCCGACACACTCATGGGAGTAAAAAAGTTTTGGGAACTTCTTAATATCGACTCCCGCCGCTCCAATCAGCTCCTCCGACCAGATCTTCCTGTCCAGATCCATGGCCCCCGCCGTGGAGCAGGCGGTCATGTCTCCGGCGAACACACTGGTAAGTCTACCTATTATATAGTCCTTTGAGCTGATCAGGAAACAGGCGGTTCTTGCATAGATATCCGGCTCATTTTCCTTCAGCCACAAGATCTTCGCCAACGGCATCGATCCGTCAAAATGGTTTCCCGTAATCTCCGCAATATACGCATCCCCGAGAGGCACTACATTCCGCCTTGCCGCCTCTCTTATGATCACCCGTGCCTGCTCGTCCGCCCTACCGTCGGAATAAAGGATCGCATTCCGGAGTGCTTTTCCTTCTGCCCCAACCGAGATCACATCCTGCATCTGTCCGGAGAAGATAATAGCCCCGATCTCCTTTGGCGGGATGATCTCAAACATCTCTTTTGACAGCTTACAGAACGACCCATACCACTCATCCGGATCCTGTTCCTTGAAGTTTCCCGTTTCGATGGTGTGGATCACGGAGCTTCCGGTAAAGACGGGCTCTCCATTTTCGTTCACGACCACTGCCTTGACGGCTGTCGTTCCGATATCAAAGGTTGCTGCTAACATCTATTCCCTCCCCGTTCTGTACCGTTACACAGTACTGAGGATTTTGCCAATCCTTCGCATCCTAAATTGGTAAAATCCGCTCTCTCAATGTTATTTTACGGTATTCTCGGTACCAAAAATCCTTACCGTGAACCATGACCCGCGCCGAGTTTTTGGAGCACAACTGCGAGAATGATGATTCCGCCGGTGATAATGTTCTGCATGAAGCTCGGCATCTGAAGGATCGTAAGTCCGTTCGCCAGAACCGCCAGAATGATGGTTCCGACTAAGGTTCCGATCACACAGGGAACACCGCTCTTTGAGACGGTGCATCCGATAAATACCGCTGCGTAGGACTGTAAGAAATATCCCTGCCCCGCTGTGGTATTCGCGGAACCTACACGAGATGCCACGAGAGCGCCTGCAAGACCTGCCATTGCCGCGCTGAGCGCAAAAGCGAGAATTCGGTAACGGAAGATCCGGATGCCTGCCGTCTCTGCCGCCTCTTTACTTCCACCGATGGCATAAAGCTTTCTTCCGGCTGACATATGATTCATAAACATGTGGAATACGATATAAAGCATTGCCGCCACGATGGTGATAAACGGGATGCCCGCAATTTTTAAGATCCCTGGAATCGTAAACGCCTTCGGAATCCCGTTAAATACAGTCGTGCCTCCGGTAAGTCCGTAAATCACGCCGTCCAGCACGGTTCCCATGCCAAGTGTTGTAATAAAGGAAAGGATCCCGAACTTTGCTACAATCACTCCGTTCACGCAGCCGACGATCAGACCGGCCACTACCGCTGCCAGAAAGCAGACCGGGATCGGAACGCCCTGAATCGATAAAAGCGCCGCGACCACGCCGCCAAGGCTCACGATATTTCCGATGGAAAGATCGAACTCGTTGACGGTCATAACGAAGGTCGCTCCCAGCGCCACCATTGCGAGAGGCGCTGCCTGGCGTGTTATATTAAGGAAGTTTTTCAGTGTAAAAAACGACGCAGGTCTAAGGAGTCCGAAAATTCCGATGATGATGACTAACGCCGCCACCGTTCCGTAATTCTTTAATGCTTTTCCTCTCATCTGTCGTTTTCCTCCCTCTCCGCCTCATAACAGCACGCCAGCACGTCCGTCGGTTTCAGGTCTTTATTTTCAAATATCTTTCGTACTTTTCCGTATGCCATGACAGCAACCTCGTCGGCGATCTCAAGAAGCTCCGTGAGGTCCGACGATACATAAAGGACGGCCTTGCCCTTTTTCGCCTCTTCTCTTAAGAGTCTGTGGATCTCCTGTCTCGTCGCCACATCCACCGCCTGGGTCGGCTCATCACAAAGCCAGATCGACGGCTCCGTGAGGAGTGCCTTTGCGAAAACGACTTTCTGCTGGTTTCCGCCGGAAAGCTCTTTTGCAGGCTGGCTGGTGCCGATGCACTTGATCTTTAACACCTTGATCATGTCCGCCGCCTTTTTGCATGCCGCCCGTTTCTGGAACCAGCCGCCTTTCGTGTAGCGGTCGATGGAGGAGAGCATCATGTTTTCCTCGACAGTGAAGGACGGGATCATGGCTTTTCCTCTCCGATCCTCACAGATGAACGCCATTCCCTGTCGGATAGATTCCGGCGGAGCAGGGTGGACCGTGGTCTTTCCGTCGATCGTGACCTCGCCGCCCGCCAGCTTTCTCGTTCCGTAAATGCATTCCAGAAACTCTGTCCGCCCGCTTCCGCATAGGCCAAACATTCCGGTGATCTGACCGGACTTTACGTTCAGGTCGACGCCGCGGACGATTCCGTCTTTGGAGCGGATCCCATGGACTTCCAGAGCTGTTTTTCCAATCTTTCCTTCGGCATCCTTTCCCGTTTCCGCATCTTCAACTCCGGACGCAGCCTCATTCCCGCTCATCAGCCGTACCAGCTCTTTTCTGCTGGTTCCTGCCGTATCCACCGTGGACACCAGCGTTCCGTTTCTTAAGACCGTGACCCGGTCTGTCAGCTCCATGATCTCTTCCAACCGGTGTGTCACATAGAGAACCGAAGTCCCCTTTGCCTTTAAGCTTCTCACAATAGAGAACAGCAGGTTCGTCTCCTTATCGGAGAGTGATGCTGTCGGCTCATCGAGGATCAAAAGCTTACAGTCACTCATCATCACCCGGACGATCTCCACGCATTTTTTCTGTGCCGGGGTCATCATGGATACCGGTTTCTTAAGGTCAAGATGGATCCCCAGCTCCGCCGCTTTCGCCGCGGCTTCCCGTTCCATCTCTTTCCATTGGATCAGCCCGCCTTTTACCGGATAGGGTCTTCCGAGACAGATATTTTCCATTCCCGTGAACGCCGGAATCAGGACATTGTCCTGGAAAATAATGTTGATTCCGAAGGCCCTGCTCTCTTCCGGCCGGATCGCCTCCGGGAGATCTTTTCCGTTCCACAGGATGTTTCCGCCGTCTCTCTTATAGACACCGCCGAGGATCTTGATGAACGTGGATTTTCCGGCTCCGTTCTCACCGACGAGGCCATGGACCTCCCCCTCACCGAGAGAGAAGTCCAGACCTTTTAATGCGTACACACCGTTAAATTTTTTATCTACGCTCTTTACATCCAGCAACATCCTGTTTGCCTGCCTTAATTTTTGTTTCTATTCTCCGTTTTATGCCTGTTCAGCGTTTTTAGTATCATGCCCGTTGAAACAGCGCTTCTAAAATTTTTCGGCATTTTTATCCGGATTCATTTGCTCACTGTGCATTCTCCTGTGTGATCAGCTCAGCTGGTGCGTACATCTCACCTTTTTCGATCTCTTCACCGTCAAAGTACTTCTCCATCTGCTCACAAACGATATCTGCCATTCCTTCAAAATTCTGTTTTACTGTCGCCTTTAAGTTTGTTCCATCCTTGATCATCTCAACAGCCTGCTCGTTTCCGTCAACGCCTGTGACGATGACCTCGTCACGTCCTGCCTCCTGAAGTGCCTTTGCAGCGCCGATGGCCGGTTCATCCCATGCGGCAAATACGGCTGTGATGGAATCCTTGTCCGGATTTGCCGTTAAGAGATTTGCAACGATGTCCTGCGCGTCGTTGATCGGCTGCTCTGCCGGAACGTGCTGCTCTGTGATCAGCTTGATATCCGGATATTCTTTTATGATGTCATCGAATGCCTCGCAGCGCTTTACAACGCCCGGATGCGGTCTGTGGGTCAGGGCGATCACGGTTCCCTTTCCACCCATCAAATCGTCAAATAAGTACCTCACAATGAGCTCGCCCATCTGGTAGTTGTCGCTTGTCGCGTTGATCTGCATTCCATCGATAAATCCGCTGTCGCATCCGAATACCGGGATGTCCGCGTCAAAAGCGTCCTGAAGCTGGTTTGCTACCTGGTTCGGGTCAGCGCTCACAAGGACGATCCCATCGGTTCCGGAAGAAACAACATCCTCGATCCGGCTTGCAAGCTCCGCAAAATCGTTTGCGGTATCGATCACGAATACTTCCGCGCCCTCAGCTTCCAGATCTTCCTTAATATAGCCTGCCATCTGGTTTGTCGTGACAGATGTGAGATACGGAGTCATAACGGAGATCTTCTTTCCGGCAAGTGCACCGCCTTCCGTCTTTTCTTCCGTTGCTGTCGAACCGGCTGTTGTTGTCTCCGCTGCGGTCGTTGTTGTCTCTGTCACTGCCGTCTTCTCATCCGCCTCTGTGGAGCATCCGGTAAGCAGGATTCCTGCAAGAGCTGCGGCTGCAGCAAGGCTCATGATGGTTTTCATTTTTCTCATAATCATTTCCTCCTCGTTTTTGTCGACTGCCTCTTGCCGGGAATCAGTAAGGGGTACAGCAGCACGTTGAAAATAAGTAAAAACGAATGTGCCTTGGCACATTCTCGCGCCTCGCGCGGTCGCTTGCGACAATCTACATCTTCGCGCGAGTGCGCATCTTTGGCACGTTAATGCCTTTTTACGTAACAGGGAATTCCTCGGAATTTCCAGTTACATAAAAAAAGTCCCGGACATAGTTTTCACTATGCCGGGACGAAATTTTTCGTGGTGCCACCCGATTTCACAGATCAGTCTTCCTCGAAAGCCAACTGCTCCGTGCCTACGGCACTCCCACAGTTGCCGCCTCCATTCGTAATCCGGGCTATCGCCCTACTTACTCATGTAGGCTTGGTTGTCAAATGTCTATCCAGCCTGACAACACTTTCAAACAAAAATAGCAGCTATCCCACATCGAAATATCTGCCACCAATCTGTCTCATTTCAGAGTACGGAAATCTCTTTCGATACTCTTATCCTTTAACGCAGGAATCACGGCCGCAGCTACTCGAATCTCTTTCACCTGGCGTCTCACAAACCCATTCCATAGGGAATTCCATACTGTCTTCCACCACCGACAGCTCTCTGTGATTTCATTCCGAATGTACTCTCTTTGCTCATCGACTTTTTGTTTTTAATTTTTATGGATTAAAGATTAGCACACTTCTTTCCATATGTCAATTTTATTTTCAGAATCTTTGCTATTAAAAATTCCTATATCCAGTCACTATTTTTTCCAATCATATCCGGTTCAAACAGAAATCGGTTCCTGAAAGACTGTCCATGATCGGAGCCGCTGTCTCTTTATTGACAGTCTTTTCCATTTTGTAGAAACAAAAGTTACATAATTCTTATTTTTTGATTATTGTGCCGAATTAAGTAAAGTTAATTTAAAAAATACTTGACTTTTTTAAGTTATGGTTTTATTCTTAAGCACATAATTTTATTAACGATCCATTCCAACTATCAAAGGCGATAACTTCTGACAAAAGTGCGCCTTTCTTTTTTACCCGGACTTCACTGTAAGATTATTGAGCAGTTCCTCCGGTTCTCCGGAAGCGACTGCCGGATACCCACCGGCACCGGAGATTCCCCACCCGGATCGTTCGTAAAAGAAAAGAGAGAGGAGAGATTCATTTATGAAGAAGAGACGACTTATTGCACTCGCAGCTGCAGCCGTTATGGCAGCATCTTCCCTGGCAGGATGCGGAGGTTCCCAGACATCCTCCACAACAGCAGCAGGTTCCACTGCTGAAACAGCAGCGGCTTCCTCCAATGCGGTATCCCCGGACGCAAAATCTACGGATCAGACACTCGGCGGCGGTATCGCGGTCGGCTCAAGCGACGGCGAAGCAGTGAAAGGCGGAACGCTTGTTGTGTCAATGCCTTCATCCCCACGCACTCTTGATCCGAAAGCCTACTCAACCATGTACGAAAACCACATTATGTACAATGTTCTCGATACCCTGTTTGTCTGGGATAAGGATTACAAAGATGTGATCCCGAGTCTGGCAACTGATTACACTGTCAGTGATGACGGCCTGACCTACACCATCAACCTCCGTGATGATGTATACTTCCAGAAAGGGAAATTCCAGGACGGAAGAAAGATGACCGCGGATGATGTTGTATACTCTCTTGAACGAAGCAAGGAAGAGAGTACCACAGACCGTATCTGCCGTGATTTCTTCGATTACTGCGAAGCTGCAAGCCCGACACAGGTCGTTATCCATATGAAATCCGTTGCAGGACCGTTTATCTCCCAGTTAGCCGGTATCGGAAACGCGATCCTTCCGAAAGAGGAAGTTGAAGGCTGGGGAGAAGACTTCGGTTCCCACATCGTCGGAACAGGTGCTTTCACACTGGAAGAAATTGTAACCGATGAAAAAGTCACATTAAAGAAAAATGAGAATTACTGGGGCACAGAGCCGAACGTAGACGGTATTGAGTTCCGAATCATCTCCGATTCCAATCAGGCGATCAACGCAGTCCAGACCGGTGAGGTCGACATTGCGATGTATCTTCAGGGTGAAGCTATCAAGCGTGCGCAGGATGCGGACCTCTTACTTCAGGCCCCGAGTTCCGCTGTCACCTATGTCCGCTTCAATATGCAGAACGGACCGACCGCAAACGCTGATGTCAGAAAAGCACTCACAATGGCTGTCGATATCGACTCCATGGTAGCCGGTATCTATCAGTACGGAGAAGGCACAAGAGCTTATCAGCCGCTTCCGGTATACTCCTTCGCTTATGACACTGCATACAATGATCTTGTACCATCCTACGATCCGGAAGGTGCAAAGAAGCTCCTCGCGGAAGCAGGCTACCCGGATGGCTTTACCATGAGCCTTTACATTGGTTCCACTACCTATCGCGAGAAAATGGCACAGATGTTACAGTACTACTGGAGCCAGATCGGTGTAACACTTGATATCAAGTCTTCCGCCATGGCCGACTGGTCCGCAGCGGTTGTTGATTCCTGGCAGTCCGATGTTGTAAACAGCTACGGTGTAAGCTGGAACAGCGATCCGGATCCTTACGGTTTCCTCGGAAAGTTCTTCAGCTCCCAGACACTTCACGCCTCCTCCAACGCAGGCGGCTACAACGATCCGGAGATGGATGAACTCTTAAATGAGGGCTTTGGCTCCACAGACACCGCAAAGCGCGCGGAATCCTATAAGAAAGCCATTGAGAAGGTTATGAACGAATACACCGGTATCTACTACGCATATGAGTGCCGGAACTGGGCAGTATCCCCGAAGGTACATGACGCGGTTCTCCGTGCTGACAACCAGATGTTAGTCGCAACACCATTCAACAATATCTGGGTTGAAAAATAGAATTTGACGACCAAACCGGTTTGAGTAAGCAGGGTGATAGCCCGGATTACGAAAACCGGCGGTCGCTGCGTGAGTGCTAAAGACACAAAGCAGCCGGATTTCACACATAGAAAGGGGGAGGCAAATCCTAAGTTTGTTTCCCTTTTTCTGTACACTCACAGAGATTTAACTGTTCCATTCTCTTCACATTCTTCCCGGTGAAGAGAACAGGACAGCTATGAAAGGATTGGATTTATATGGGAAAGATCATCATAAAACGATTATTGCAGACGATCCCCACACTTCTGGTCGTCGTCACACTTACCTTCTGCCTCACACGAATGCTTCCGGGCGATCCGGCAGTGGCGATCTTAGGTATCGAGGCAAACGCGGAGGACATCGAAGCTATGAGAGCCGAGATGAACCTCGACAAATCGCTCCCTGAGCAGTACGCCCTCTACCTTGGCGGACTTGTCCACGGTGACTTTGGTTATTCCTACAGCTACCGTCAGGACGTTCTTCCACTCATCACTTCCAGAATTCCGAACACGTTGACCCTGACGCTGACAGCACTTCTCCTCGCTTTCATCATCGGAACCAGCGTCGGTATCATTGCCGCGTTAAAGCAGAATACGATCTTCGATTACATTGTCATGGTCATCACGCTCGTGGGTGTGTCCATGCCGATCTTCTGGCTGGCACTCATGCTGGTTCTTCAGTTTTCCGTTAAAATGAATCTTCTGCCTGTTATGGGTATGGGCGATCTCTCCAAAGGCTTCGGCGATGTTGTGAGCCACATGATCCTTCCCGGCTTCTGTCTCGCGACGATCCCGATGGCAACCTTTGCGAGAACCATGCGTTCCAGCATGATCGATATCATGAGCAGCGACTACATCCGATGTCTCAGAGCCCGTGGAATCAAAAAACTCAAAGTCATCCTGATCCATGGATTAAAGAATGCTCTCCCGCCCCTCATCACAGTTTTAGGTCTGCAGATCGCCGGAACCTTCACCGGTGCCATCATCACCGAGGGAATCTTCTCCTGGCCGGGCATGGGAACCATGATCAACACCGCGATCAACAACCGTGATTATTCCCTGATCCAGGGTGCGGTCCTGTTCTCCGCGATCATGTTCGTCTTCTGCAACATGCTGGTCGATATCGCCTACGCGATTCTGAATCCGAAAGTTAAACTGGAAAAGGGGTGATGAGCCATGACATTATCAAAAAAGAAAAAACCTGCTGCCGCGTCCTCCGTTGTTTCCGGTGAGGCGCTTGGAATGGATGCCAATATCGCGATGCTCGTAAAAGAGCGGAACGCGAACAATGCCTGGCATAAATTAGCGAGAAACAAAACAGCCCTCGTCGGCTTCTTCATCGTGGCTTTTATGGTAGTCATCGCTGTATTTGCCCCGCTCATCGCGCCATATGACCCGAACGCGATCAACCCGGTCCTGCCGTTTAAGGGAATCGGCACTCCCGGACATCTTTTCGGCACAGATGACCTTGGCCGTGATATCCTGTCCCGTATCATCTACGGCTCCCGTATTTCCATGATCGTTGCCGTAGGCGCCACCATCGTCGGCGCGATCATCGGCGTCCTTATCGGACTTGCCGCCGGATATTTCGGCGGATGGATCGACGCGGTGCTCATGCGGATCATGGACGGCATGTTCTCCTTCCCGTTCATCCTGTTAGCCATGATTTTAATCACCGTTTTAGGAAACGGCGTCATGAACGTCATTCTGGCCATCGGCATCGCGAGCGTGCCGGGATTTGCCCGTGTCACAAGAGGCCAGGTACTGATCGTAAAAGAAGAAGAATACTGCAACGCCTGCCGCGTTGTCGGTGTTTCCCCGGTAAGGCTCCTGTTCTTACATATTTTGCCGAACTGTGTATCCCAGATCATCGTTTACGCGACACTCCGTATCGCAAGTGCCATCATCTCCGAGGCGTCCTTAAGCTTCTTAGGACTCGGCATCGCGCTTCCGACCGCCTCCTGGGGCAGCATTCTCCGTGTCGGCCGTGACTGTCTGACAACCGCCCCGCACGTCGCGGGAACCGCAGGCGCGTTTATCCTCGTGACCGTTATCGGTTTCAACCTGTTGGGCGATGGTATCCGTGATGTCATGGATCCGAAAATGAAACAGTAGGAGGTGCAGGTTATGAGTGAAAACGATGTTATCTTAAAAGTAAATGGATTAAAAACATATTTCTATCAGGCAAGCGGTGTTTCCAAGGCTGTCGATGGTGTAAGCTTCAGCCTGCGTCAGGGCACGACCATGGGGATCGTCGGTGAATCCGGTTCCGGAAAGAGCGTCACAAGCGCTTCCGTGATGCGGCTCATGCCGGCAAAGACCGGAAAGATCGTGGACGGCTCCATCATCTTTGACGGTGTGGACATCCGGAATCTCTCCGAGGCGCAGATGGAAAAGTTCCGCGGCGATGAGTGCTGCATGATCTTCCAGAACCCGATGACTTCCCTTGATCCGGTATTCAAGATCGGCCACCAGATGGTGGAAATGATCAGAGAGCATGAAAAGATCAGCAAAAAAGATGCCTGGAACAAAGCCGTTGAAGCCTTAAAGCTTGTCGGCATCCCGGAAGCCGAGAAACGAATGGATGCGTATCCACATGAGCTTTCCGGCGGTATGTGCCAGCGTGTCATCATCGCCATGGCTGTCTGCGGACATCCGAAGCTCATCATCGCTGACGAGCCGACGACCGCCCTCGATGTGACCGTACAGGCACAGGTTCTTGAGCTTTTAAAGGATCTCCAGAAGAAGCTCAACACAGCGATCTTACTCATCACCCACAACCTTGGCGTTGTCTGGGAGATGTGCGACACCGTCATGGTCATGTATGCAGGAAATACCGTAGAATACGCGGATACAAAGACGCTCTACAAAGAGCCGCTTCACCCGTACACCTGGGGTCTTCTTGACTCCATGCCGAAACTCAGCAGCTCCACGAAGGAGGACTTAAAGACGATCCCGGGCACACCGCCGGATCTCCGCCTTACCGGCCACTGCTGCAACTTTTATAACCGCTGTCCTTACGCGACGGAGATCTGCAGACAGCAGGTACCACCGCTTAAGGAAGTCGCTCCCGGACATTTCGTGGCATGCCACAGACAGGACGGCGAGCACAGATTAACACGAGGGGAAGTGAATGTGACATGCAAAAAAATGTAATCATGAGCGTCGATCATCTCAGTAAGGATTTCGTGATCCGCGGGAAGAAATTAGGGGAAAAGAGTAAGCTTCTCCACGCATTGAGCGATGTTTCTTTTGATATTTATGAGGGTGAAACCCTTGGCATCATCGGTGAGTCCGGATGCGGCAAATCCACGCTTGGCCGCTGTCTTGTAAAGCTCCACAAGCCGTCCGCCGGAACGATCACCTACAACGGAAAGGATCTCTGGAACCTGCCGGTCTACGAGCGCGAGGCGGCCCGCAGGGATATCCAGATGATCTTTCAGGATCCGTATTCCTCTCTGGACCCGAGAAAAACAGCTTCCTACTCTATTGAGGAAGCGATGAAGGTCCACCACATCGGTGACACCGCAAGGGAACGCCGTCAGAAAGCGTTAGAGTATCTTCAGGAGGTCGGTCTCGACATCCAGCACATGGAGCGCTATCCCCACGAGTTCTCCGGCGGCCAGAGGCAGCGTGTGAACATTGCCCGCGCCCTCTCCATGGAGCCGAAGATCATCGTCTGCGACGAGCCGGTATCCGCTCTGGACGTTTCGATCCAGGCACAGGTCATCAACCTCTTCCGCCGCCTGCAGAAGCAGTTTAACCTGACATATGTGTTCATCTCCCATGACCTCGGCATCATCAAACACATCAGCGACCGGATCATGATCATGTATCTGGGACGTGTCATGGAGTTCTACACCTCCGAGGGAATCTACGCAGATCCGAAGCACCCGTATACACAGGCACTTCTCTCCGCGATCCCGCCGGAAAGCCCCTTTGATAAAAAAGAACGCCTGCCCCTCACCGGCGATATCCCGAGCCCCATCGGGGATCAGGTTGGCTGCCCGCTCGCAGGCCGCTGCCCGCACTGCACGGAGCGCTGTAAGAAAGAAATTCCAAAGCTTGTGGACACCGGCGACGGACATATGGTAGCATGTTTCTTATACGAATAAAATCTCACAAATATCTTGATCCTTACAATTTTTATATTTAGGAGGAGTAATACACAATGGTAGATTCTAAAAAATTAATTTCTCTCGTCGAAAAATACGAAAAACTGATCTATGACACCGCTGACCATATCTGGGCACATCCGGAGACAGGATTCCGCGAGTGGAAGACTTCCGCCTACATGGAACAGCATTTTGAGGA
>ERZ791825.863-NODE-863-length-19626-cov-6.492974_pt1 | contig 19626 bp, 22 predicted proteins | sample MGYA00510298_ERZ791825 | MGnify/ENA primary metagenome ERZ791825 (study PRJEB30046, sample SAMN00792010) | human gut metagenome | study: EMG produced TPA metagenomics assembly of the A metagenome-wide association study of gut microbiota in type 2... | reverse complement strand
GTCCGTGTACCAGCGCAGATTGGAAAAGCCGTTCTGCTTTGCATAGGTTTCAAGAATACGCTTCTGAGATGAGATTTGTCAAGGAGGCTTTCTGCGAAAAGTTGTAACCTTTTAATAAACAGGCACGGAGCCTATGTCCACAACATAATATGGATATGGGCTCTTTTATAGTTATTTGGAAATAAAATGCTTGATTTCGCCATTAAGATTATGAATTTCCGTTTTGATAAACTCTGGATAGATGGTCACATTTTGGATTTCTTCAATGTCCATCCAACCAATAACCACATTGCAATTATCCTTGTGTGAAACAAACTCGCCGTTATCGGGGATCTTACAGCCATCACATTCTTCAATCAAATAGTAAAATGCGATGTTATGTGCCAACTTGCCGTTCCATTCCCAAAAGCATTCCTCGCTCCACAACAAGCGTTTTACTTCGATGTCCACTCCGGTTTCTTCTTTATACTCACGCACAAGTCCTGCTTCCAAAGTTTCTCCAATTTTAATGTGACCGCCGGGCAGAGCGTATTCACTTCCGTTTTTGTCCCGTTGCACCAAGACCCTGTTATTCTTAACTAAAACGCCTACCGTTCTTAAATCGCAAATATATTCGTCCGAAGAAAACAGCCAATCCTTTTCAATCATCATAATACTCCCTTTGCAACCCTATTAGCAATAAAAGTCACATTAACATCAATCGGCAAAGTGCCGTTAACCCTGATAATCGGGCAAGATATTGAAGACATCCAAACTTCAACCGTGTTTTCATCTTTGGATTTAACAAAGTCGAAGAATGCCTTTTCTTTTTCGTATAAGTCTCCTCCTTCCAGCATTCTTTCTCCGAATTTGTTGTATGACCGTTGATAAACTCTCTTAATTCGTGTTTCTTTCGGAGCTTCGATGTAAACCGCGCACTTGAAGTGAGATACTATATCCTTATTGAAATTTCCTTTAACCAACGCCAAAACAAAGTTATTATTTTCCGAAATAATATTCGACAGAATGCGCTCCACTTCCTCAAAAGGTCGCGGATTTAAATACTTATACTCTGGATTGTCTTTCGGGAAATATATATCTTCAATGTCAATAAATCGGTAATTCAATTCTTCGGCAAGAGCTTTTCCCAATGTGCTTTTACCTGCACCGTTTAAACCACAAACGATGATAACATTTTTCATGTTTATTCTTTCTCCCAAACTTCCGGAAAATGTTCACGGATAAACCGACTCATCGAATTGTCCGGTAACTGCTTCAGATTGTGTTTTTGAATGGTCTGCTTTAAATCGTCATACACAGACTGCATTTCCTTGTCAGATATCGTATCAATGGATCTGATCCGAAAAAGTCCCTGCTGCTGATATTCCATCAAGCGATCATATAGGTCGGGAATCATTGTCACATGGTTAACCTTTACCGCATTCTCACAGACAAAAACCCCATTAATCTGTGTAGGATTTCCTGCGCTTGAAATATGATCGCATTCATACAAATACCCTTGTTTACCTTTGTAAATATCCAAAAAGGCATCCTTATAATATTCCGAATAATGAATTGTGCCGTCCTTATCAAAACCATATGGATAATAGCTGAACGGCTTGTCTACAGAATGTACGGCATACAAAAGCGCCACCACCGGATTTTGCGTAAAATAAACGTATTGCTTTTTATGCTCCGATAAAAACGGTTTCAGTTCGTTTAGTCCCCCGACAGGGCTTCCGTGATAAAAGGTCATCACGACACCTTCCTTTTTGCCTCACAATCTATTTTTGAAGTATTTTGAGCTTTAGCGATTCTCGCTTATTTTCACTCCTTGCACACATATCTCAGTTCTTTCATACCGTTTTCAACCAATCCTGTGGTTTGAAATCCAATAGACTGATATAAATGTTCTGCAACATTGTTATCAATAGCAACTCCTGTATACATTTCTTTAATGTCATGTTGTTTTTTCATGTACTCAATACCTAAAAGCAACGCAATCTTACCGTAGCCTTTATTTTGATATTTCTCATCTATCAGAAACTTCCATAATGTATATTGATTTCTCAATTCATAAAACCCGAACATAATAAATCCAACTAATGTATCATCAGCGTAAATTGCAAAAGGATAGGCATTTCCCCGGTAAACATACGCTTGTGCCAAAGAATAGGCTGTAGTTGAAACAAAGTTCTCTTGATTTTTCGACACCTTAAGTTTTAACACATCCTCAAGATTATCCGCTGTTATTTCTTTGAGTTTTATCATCAATCATTCCTCCATCACTATACCGTAACACCACTCTCCAAAATAGAAAAAGTGCTCTTCTCACAATTGATTTCCGCCATCGCTCCGTACGGCAGTACAAACATCGGTGAACTATGTCCGAAATTCAGTCCGTACAATACGGGAACAGAGCAGGAATACTCCTCGGAAATAACATGGTGAATCGTTTTTGCTCGTTCTTCAAAAGACCTATTTTCATTTACTTTTCCGATAATGATACCATTCAGCTTCTGTAAAATCCCTTTTTCCCCGAGATAAGAGAAAAATTTTTGCACAGACGCCTCATCAAAAAACTCCGGAATATCTTCGACAAACAATATCGCTTGCTCAAAATCTTCCGCTGTCAGTTCGATAGGGGTTTCCGCAAGCTCCATCAATCCCGTATGTCCGCCTATCAGTCAGCCTTGTACAATACCTTTGCCTTGTATCTTTTGGTATCCACTGTTGGGATAGTAAGTTCTTTTAAGGGCGGGATTGATATAATTGGCTGGTTCAAATGTCCAATCCGGAGAAGAGGTTATCTGACCGATGGGTGATGTGTCAAACAAGGCTTTCACAAACCAATTTCGGCTGTATTCATGCCAACCGGATTGGTCGGCGACAGGGTTCAGCAAATTGTCTCCGTAAAAAGAGGACAGACCACAATGATAGCACAGCAAATGAAGATTCATCACATCGGAATATCCGATAAATATTTTAGAGTTTTGAGAAATACTTTTCGGTTCTATGTATGGAATCAGCTTTATGCTGTCATTGCCGCCGATATTGGCAATAATCGCATGGATATCTTTATTTTCAAATGCCCACATAATATCTTCGGCTCGTGCTTTCGGATTTTTTAATAGGTATTCAGAGCCTTTCAGCGCATTAGGGGCGGCAATTACCTCAAGCCCCAATTCCCGAAGACGGGAAACACCCAAATTGTATTTCCACAGTATATCCAGGTCGCCCGCCCAGCCATTACATGGACTGACAACCGCTATTTTATCTCCATACTTTAAGCGTTTCGGTTTGATTAAAGTTTTCATATGTTTTTCCCCGGATTTTATTATGGGTGGTTTTCCCACTCATCGATTAACTGTCTTATCGACTGCTGTCTCTTAGTTCTATCATCATTAACTGCCCTTGCTGCAATCTCAAAGAGTTCATCGCTAAGCTGCCATTTGTCTCGTGTGCGGTTGTATTCGCCAAAGAGGGCAAAGGCTGTAGCTCCAATAGTATAGACATTCGTGACTTCATCAATCACTGCTCCCAATTGGTATTCCTCCGGTGACTGAAAGAGAGGGCTACCCCACATACGTCCCATATCGTTAATACACGGTTGCTTGCGGAAAAAGTCGATGTCACAAATCGTTGTCTTCCCGCACTCAAAGTCATACATAATACTGCCGTCATAAAAATCGATTGCCACATAGTTCTGAGAGGCAATATATTCAAAGAAATCAAGAATATCCGCAAATACATTAAGCTTATCCTGGACAGGTAATGCCATGAACTTTTTGTGCTGTGCAGGGTACATTCTTCCCATGCAATTGCCCGTTGCCCACTTGAATACCATGGCAAATCCACCGCTAATATCCTTGGCTTCAACCAGTTCAATCAGATTTGTATGTTGCAGAGCGCTGTATACCGGCAAAGTTGCTTTCAGTCTGGCAATAGCGTCTGCAGGATCGCCGCTGTACTGCTCGGTAGGAGCACCGGCAAACTTAACAAAATAGCGCTGACCATCCTTTTCTGTGCCAAAGCAAATATTTCCGGAATCTTGGTCATCATAAATCTTGAACACGGTTCCATATTCTTTCATAAAACTAAAATCAAACGCACTTTTCAGCTTGAAAGGAATGCTATCAATGTGCTGCAGATAGTAGCCTTTGAAATACCATGTTGGCACAGGATTACGCATATTGTCATACCAAGAAAGAACCTCCTTTGCTTGGTTCAGCATGGTATTCACTTCGTCCTGCCCAAAAGGAATGGCCCAGTATACCGAGAAGAGCGTATTGCTCGAAATATAAAGAGCGAGCAGTTTCCAGAACTCCAGTGGCACCTCTCTATCAAAGTATCCGTTCACCATACCGGATGCAAAGAGAGGTGATTTCTGGGCACACCAAACGATACGGTTGAACTCCTCCCAAGGATCACCATAGTCATTACGGTTAAAATCAATAATATACAGCTTTCCGTCCCTGCCGATCATCATATTCCCAATATGATAGTCGCCGTGCTGATAAGTTTGCGGTCTGTTCTTCAACAAATGACGATTCTCATTTATGTAGTCGATAAACGTCTGCCCGTTTTCATATTTCAGGGGACATTCGGTATATTTCTTTATTTTGTAATCCATTTTACGGTTAAACCAAACTTCCCAATCCTCCTGCGTTGCCGGAGCCGGTATGGAATGGATCTTACGTAGGATGCGACCGGCTTCCAAACCATATACATACTGTTCGGTATCCGAAAGTGTGGGTATAACATCTTCCGCATCTTCGCCGTCAATCCAGCTCTGAATGGAATACACACCTTCATCACAGACCCCGAACTCGATTGGCTGACACATGGGAACACCAAGAGCCGACACCTGTTGCATCATATTGAATTCAGACTGTTTCTTATCATATTCCGCTATATCCGAAATACGCAGAAGATACCGATTTCCATTCTCATCAGTGACACAATATTTTTTGTCTTTCGACCAACCCTTGTTGATCGGCTCTTTCGTTACGAAATTCATTTAGTATCTCCCGTAAAATCAGTTATTCCCAAACCACCTTGTTTACAACTTCAAGTGTCATGCTATCCACATTTAACACATGGATGCTACACTTATCAATCGGGAACTGTGGCTTCTTATTTGTCCATTCTAATTCTTTGACCAAGTAGTAAATAATGTTGATTACACCGCCATGCGTAACAACAAGTAGATCTCCGTTATTGGTTAATGAACTCTTTATAATGTCGTCAAACCACTCTTTGATGCGAAGATAGAACGCAGCAGGGCTTTCTCCATTCGGATATGCTTCGTCCATAGCCAGGGTGTTCCAAAAAAGACCTGGAAATTTAACAAGTGCTTCCGAATTGAGCATACCTGCCAAATCACCGTTGTTGGTTTCACGCAATCTTGTATCTGTATGGATTGGAAGATCTAACGCAGTAGCAATATATTCTGCTGTTTCAATCGTTCTGTTCAAGTCGCTCGATACGATGTATTCGATTTTATATTCTGATGTTGTGCAGAAATAGTCTGCAACTGCCTGTGACTGCCTTTTTCCTTCATCAAGTAATCCCAAACTGCTCCACCCACCACGGTAGGCATCATCATCCTTACCGTGCCTTACAAATACGATTCGCATATTTACCTCTCAAATTATAACTTCTTTCTTACGATATGACATCCTTCAATTTGATTGCAAAAAACAAATCCGTTTTTCTCATATAAATCTGTCGGACCGTGATATGCGGCATTTTCATTATGCTCAAACGGATAGGCTTCCACATATTCAAATCCATCGTTTCGGGCATTCTCGCATAAATATTTGAGTAATGCAGTAGCAATGCCTTTGCCTCTATTTTCGGGCGCAATGGCGAAGCAAACAACTGACTTGATCTTTTCGCCATTGTCGGGAACTTGCTCAGCAAAATTGAAGTTTACATTATCATAGGCTTTCTTTTCATTTGAATTGCACCATCCGACCACTTTACCATCACTATAAGCCAGGTAGCCTTGCATACGCCCGGTTTGAATAAAGTCAATGGCTTTTGCTCGGTTGAGCGTGGCACATTTCTTATCGCAGTTCCAGGCTCTTTCTTTGGCGAGCTGTTGAGTCCAATGATAGCACATACAATAACAGCCGCACCATTCCTGGTTGTCCTCAAATGCCACATTGTCAAAGAAGTAAAGCCAATCATCAAGTAGATCTGTTGTCAATTTACATACTTTGATTTCCATTATATATTCCAACCTTTCCAAGGACTTTAATATTCCTATTGTTAACGATGAACGCATCTTCTTTGTTCGTCACACAACTTCAATTTCACTATCATAATACTGTTCCTGAAATCTCACAGCATCAGCGATTTCTTCTGCCGTAAAGCTCGTTTCCTTGGGTGCCATTACCAGCTTGTCTTCAATATCGTTATGCCGGTGAACAATACCGATTATTTTTCCATTGAATTCCGATACAGGGACATCTACGCCCAATAAATAGACATCTAACTCTTCACCATCGCCGCCGATTACTCCGGGGATATAGCCATAGTTGATGGGATAGATTAAACTGTAATTTTTCTTGTGATGGATATACCCTATCGGACGGTCAATTTTTATGGTGACAACTTTGCCGAGATACGATTTGACCAATGCTTTTTGTAGAGTATAAACGATAAAATCGTGTTTTCCTTTGAGGTACTTTTCTCTGCCGCTGTCAACAGGAACTTGCTGGGCAAGGGACACTTTTAAGTCTTCATAAGCTTTTGCAGCCGAAGGAGTTTTGTTAAGGTAATCTCTGAAGTTTATGTAGTTGATCCAGTCCATACTGCCCGTTAAAACAACATGGATGAAATGAGTCTGCAATTCTCCCGTGCCGTCATAGAAATTCCCACAAGCGAACAACAATTGATCTCGAAGAGATGCCTGTGCATTAGGACGATAATAAAAGCCAGCATCTTTAAGTTCTTTTTCGTAAACCAAGATATCATCAAATTCATCTACCGCAACTGCAATATCAATGATAGGCTTTGCTTTTATCGTGAGAATAGAGGTGCTGCCAACGTGTTGAATGTCTTTGATTACATCACCTAAGATCTCCTTCAGACGGGCAATGGTGTTCTGAGCCTCGATTTCCCACTCTTTTTTGTGTTCGCACAGCTGAACTGTGCCACGTTTTAATCCGATCATGTGTTACGCCTCCTTTGTGGCTGTCAATTCCTTCTGCAGAACGTCCGCAAAGCGTTGTATTGGCTCTGCAAGCGTTTCTGCGTAGTCGAAGGTCTGTTTATCTTCCTTGTGATTAAGCGGGCTCCTGCGGACCTCCAGAGCGATTCTGAGAGCATCAGGATCCGGGCAGAGATTGTTTTCTAACGCCCAGTCTGCCGCATCGGTCTTTGCTATGATCTTGCCGGTGCGCAACGTATAGATGCATCGTGCAATATCCAGCATCCAACCAAACGAGTAGAAACTACGTCCCGTCTTATGCACATATTTTCTTATGGTTTCATAATGGTGCTTTACATCGGCATACAGTTCACTGAACTCAGGTGCCTTCAACTGATTTTGGATGTCCTTGCCGCATAGTAAAACACTGCTTTCAATCAGCTCTGTCATACCGAAGCTGTCGAACATATATGTATCGGTTATTCTTTCGCCACTGGTACCCCAGTAAACTACGCGGTCTGCCTTTCCGGCAAGGAAAGCATCCAGTGTGAGCATTCCGCCTTCAAAGGAACGGTAATATGGATTGCCGGGTTCTTTCTCAAGCAGCGCTTGTCGTAGACCAACAAGTTTTTGAGCCTGTTCTTCCGTAATCTGTTTATCCGTCAAAACCAGGATATCAATATCACTCCATCCCAGTCTGAAGTCATTAAGAACAGAGGAACCATACAGATAAATTGACGGTTCGTTGTCTTGCAGTATGCTTCTGATTTCACACACCATTTTGTTGATCGCGATTTGTCTGTCTTTGCGCTCCGAACCTGCAGGATGAAGAACGTACTTCTGATTCGGATAATCCATCTCCTCGATCAGAGCATCCTCGACAAATCCGTATTTCTCGTATGATGCTCTCGGGGCAGGGCCTTTCTCATCATCGGCTCTAAAAGTGGAAACCGATATTTCTTTTGTTCTATCCAGATTACGGAGAGCTTTGTCCATGAGCATAGAAGCAACTCCACGTCGGCGATAATCGGGAGAGACTGCAAGGCAGCAAATCATGTTGTGTCTGCGTGAGAACAGCATGACACCCGCAATCTCGTTTCCTTCTTTGACACAGATAGCCTGTTGCTTGCCCATAAATCTGAGAACGGTGGCTTTATGCTCATCCAGCTTCTCCTGAGTCTCCAAACCTGGGAAATTCCATCTAACCCGAGTTACAAGACTCATCCAATTTTCGATATCTTCAGGTATTCCATAAAAGAGCTGCACAGCATTTCGCCTCCGTTCATAAGTCAATTTGTTATCATAGCAACCCGCCTTGCGTATTAACACAAAAACTTATAATAATTATAGCGCAAAAACGCAAAAAATTCTATCAGTTTCACGAATAAAACAGAAAAAGCGGGAGTGCATCGTTCAAAATGCACTCCCGCTGAACTTTACCGTCCCCAACTGTCCCTACTTTTCTTTTTGGTCTGTTTCTGTTGTGCCTGCTGTTGCTGTTTCTTCCACAGGCGTTCCCGGACGGAGCGTGTTTCCGCTTCCTCGTGGAGCAGATTTGCTACATCCCGCTTGCTGTCAAACATCATCAGCGGATCGTATTTCTCGCCGTAGGCATCCTGCACACGAGTAACCGCAGAGCGTTCTTTTTCCTCACGGATGGAAAGCCTTGCCTCCATTAGCTCGCCGGCATCCAATTCTGAAGCCTGTTCCTTCAATTCGCTGTATTCCTTCAGTGCGGCATCCAGTTCAGCAGAATACTTTGCCTCTTGCTCTTCCATTTTTTTCAGCGCACTTTCCATTGCGGCAATATCCTTCTTTACGGAAGAAATGCCGGTATCATCGGCGCAGTCCAGAGAACGGAGCAGCATTTCCTTTTCCGTTTGCAGTTCTTCCAATTCTTCCGTCAGCTCCGCAATGCGCCGGGCAAGGTCACGCAGCTTTGGTATCTGATAAAATGGCGTTTCCTTTTTCTCGGCAAGCAGATTTTTCCGTCCTTTCGTTTTTTCCTTAATCTGCCGTACCAAGCCCATATACCGTTCCAGCTTTGGTATAGCCGCCTGAATATGCTCGTTCATGCGGTGTTTTCCCATACCGATATGGCGAAGCAGGTAGCGAAAGATTATCATATTGCCACGCAGCCGTTCCATCGCTTCTGCAAGAGCGGGAATCGTGTTTTTGACTGCCTGTGCCAGCTTTCTAACGGCGGCTTTCAGTTCACGAAGCAAAGCATTGTCTGCTTTGATCTGCCGGTTTATCTCGCAGCGGTCAGAGATGCTTCCCTGCCGTTCCAGCGCACGGGCGGCAACGCCCTCATGAATAGTTGGCTGTTCGTCCAATCCCCGTTCTGCATGGCTGCGGTGGTCAATGCGCTCTTCATAGCCGTACCGTTCCAGATAACGATTCGCTGCATCTGCCCACGCCTTGCGCCACTCTACAAGCTGTTCTTCGCTGTTCCAACGCTCGGAGATAGGATTTTGCCTTCCGTATTTCGTGCTTTTTGGGTATTTGCTGACTCGTTTATATCCGTGTTTTTCCGCTTCGGAGGGCGGCAGATATACCTTCTTGCGGCCGACCTTGTAAGGGTACTGTTTCTCCCACCCGTCAGCCTGCGCCGCTTTGAACTCGGCGGCGGTAAAGCCCCGTTCTTCACCGTTTCGGACACAGAGATATTCTTTCTCGGTCTTGTACTGCCAGTGCCCTTTTTCGTCCAAAGGGCGAACCGTTACCATGATATGGGCATGGGGATTGTGCCCGGGAGGATATGGATCGTGGACAGCAACATCGGCGCACATCCCCTCGGCAACAAAATTGTTCTGGATAAAATCCGTCAGAAGTTCCTGCCATTGTACTGGTGTCAGCTCAATGGGCAAAGCAGGAACAAACTCACGGGCAAGGCGGCTGTCCTTCGTCTTTTCATTTTTCTCCACTGCATTCCATAAAACGCTGCGGTCTTTCCATTTCGGCGGAGCAAACTCCGGAAGAAGAACATCCTGCCATACAAGCCCTTTCTTTCGTGTGAAATCATGCTGTACTCCGTCATAGTCATTCAACATCTTGGAACAGCTCAAATAGGCGGAAGCGGCAACAGCAGAACGCCCATTGCCCCGGCTGACCACTTTTGCTTCCAAATGGTAGATTGCCATTTGTTCTCACCTTCCCTTCGTTTTTGTTTCTTTTTCGCAAAAAGAAAATGGGTGTCGCCGGAGAAGCGGTACCCATATCTGCGACAAAGCTGCCGGTGGCAGGTTTTCGCAGGCAGTTGGCTGGTTGTTTCACAACTGTTTTGATGTTCAGGAAAAACATGGCAGCCAACTGCACAGGCAATGTCCGCTTGCGGCATTGCCTGCCCCCTCTGGAGAAGCGGCTGAAAGGCACTTCGTGAAGAGCGCACGAGCCTGACCAACGGGAGGGCTGCCACCGCCTGTTTTACAGGTGGTGAGTAAGTGCGCCCTTACGGGAGAAAAAAGAAGGAGGCCCCCGGTTTCCCGGAGACCTCCTATCTGAAATTTAGATTTGTTTTCCCAGCTTCCGTGAAAGATACCCCTCCAGCTCAGGCAGCTCAATAGCTTGAATCTCCGGCAGCACCTTTTCCAGAATCGCGCCCTCCTGAATGAGTCTGCGCGTCCTCGCTTTGCGCTCCTTGACACGGTCCCGCGCCTGCGCTTCCTCCAATCGGTGCTGCGCCTGCAACAGCTTCTTTTCTGCATCTGTCATGTGAACATCCTCCTTACTTTCGTTTCTGCCAGACGATCTCATAGCCCAGCGCATCGGCAAGCTGGACGGCCTCGATGTAGCGCAGGGACTCCCGCTGGAGCTTGTTTGAAAGGTTAGATACGCTGTCAGACCAGCCATGTTCATCATGCAGCAGATCGACTAGCTCCTGCATGGTCATTCCCTGACGAACGATGTACGACTTGATCTCGTTTCTCAGATTGGATTTCATTTGCTTTTTACCTCCATATTTTCGTGATATTGGTTTTTGAATAAGTGAACTGTGTGCGCTTTGCGGTGAAGAATCTGCCGTGCCGCAAATCCGCTCAGATTTCCGACGGTGATGCCCTGTACGCAGCAGCCCCCTATCGGCTTCATCGTTCTGCGTGAGTTCATGCGGAACGGTGGGATAGGCTACATCCCGGTGCAGCGGCTTCACGCTTCGGCGAATCACCGGATGGTGCAGTGCGTTCGACCTGCGGCAAAAATCTTCACGAATTTCACGAGCATTGATTTTTATGCTGCAAAATTGAGCCGACGGTGTACGGCTCGGTACAGAAAAGCTCTCTTGTGTACGCTTCTGTGCGCCGGTTTTGCGTACCAGCCGCCGATTCGACGTCAGATTTTACACTCCACCGTGAAATACTCCACGGCAAGCACAAGCAAAAGCGGTTTTTAAGAATGGAATCAAAAACAGCCGTACAGAGTGTACGGCGTGTACGGCTGTTTTGAAGTCCGTTTCTCATTTTTAATACGGCGGCGGATTGACCACCTCAATGCCCATGAACCCGCGCACCCGCTTGCCGCCGACATGGACATTGTTGGTGGCCTCCACATTGTAAAGCTGCTCATTTTGTGCAAGCTCAGAGCTGACACGGTTGGCAGACATAGGCTTCTGCGCGTTATCATCGCACCATCTTGTGTAGGCTTCATAGATCGCCTTGGAGCTGGCTTCACTGTCTGCCCGAAAGCGGATATAACCCTCAGATTGCAGGAACTCGATCACGTTGTTGCTGCTGCGCTTGACCGTCTCCATATTCTCTCTGGCTTTGCCCGAAATGCTGAACTGATAGTTGTTCCCAATCAGCCGGTGCAATCCCTCCAGACACCAGAGGAAGATACCCTCTTTCTCCCGCATCAGCTTATCCACCAGAAACGGATCGTCCGCTCTGCCTGCGGGCCGGTCTTTGGTGGTCAGCACGATCTGGCGGCGAAAGAAACCGTCGGACTTGTCGTGCAAAGCCGTCAGCGCACCGTTGCCGAAACAGAGAAAACGCACATAGAGCTGGCTTTGATAGCTCTGAACGCCCTTGCGTTCCATGTCCATCTTGCACTCGGATGTGACGATGGATTTGATATAGTTGGTCTTAGGTAGGGCGCTCATGTCCATATCATCATCTACCATCAGGAGCTTGTTTTCCAAATCCGCACGGCTGAACCGGTTGCTCTCCACCTTCTGGATGCTGGTGGTATTCATGCTGTCGCCCAGCAGCGAGCGCATAACCAGCCCGATGCGACTTTTACCCTCGCCGCCCTTGCCGATGAGCATGAGCATCTTCTGCCCCTTAGTGGTGGGCAGCAGGCAGTAACCCAAAAACTCCTGCAAGGTGGGAATATCCTCCGGTTGCAGCAGTTCGGATAGGAATTGCAGCCAGCGGTTTGGTGCAGGTGCATTGGGATTATAAGAGACGGTCAATCGGTTGTTGCAGTAGCTCTTGTCGGCGGTGAAGCTGCCGTCCATGAAGTACGTTCCGTTGGCAACATGGATGCGATCTGTTTCAATGGGCAGCGGCGGCGAATAGGCTTGCAGCTTGATGCTGGCAAGCAGATTTGCAACCGTCTTAGATAGGTTAGAGGTCAGCACACCGGAGATTTCCTCCAGAATGAGATTGCCGATCTGTCCCTCGTCCTCAATCAGCCCATCCACCGTGAACAGCCGCCCGCGCACACATTTCATGGGATGCTTGTCCAGAAACTGCTGGCAGAACAGCACCTCGTTGATGTGCCTGCCATCGTACCACTCAGGCCACGCCTGCGGTGTCATATCCATTTTCCAATTCCTCCTTGTAAAGTTCCTCTAATCTCCTTCGCAGGCTGTCCAGCTTTCCGTCCGCCATCTGCTGCTGAACCACTTCGGCACGTTCAAAAGAATCGCCAGCACAAAGAATATCTAAGTAATATTCCGTCTGGTCGAGTTTGTGACAGGCTTCCACAAACCGTGCGTGAACAGGTTCATAAGACAATTTTGGCGCATACCGCACCTTCCAGTCCCGCAGCACACGGGCATAATCGGACAGAACAGAAAAGCACAGCCGCTCGTTTTCCATAAGCTGCTGTGCTTCTGTTCGGATGCGCTTTGCATGGAGCGCCACTGCGCTGGGCGGTTTATCCGGGGAAAGGTGAAAGTCTGCTGCCAGCTTCTGCGCTGCATCATAGAGCGGCAAGCCGAACAGCTTTGCGGTGAAATCAATCACATCGCCGTGTTCCCCACAGGCAAAGCAATAATAGTGGTCGTCTGCCACATATAAGCTGGGATGCCGGTCGTTGTGAAACGGACAGAGCGCCATGCCGTAATGGTTGACCTCCATGCCGTATCGCTCCGCTGCCTCCCGGCAGCTTACGCCGTATTTTACAATTTCAAAAAGATTCATCGTACCTCCATTTCTGCGCAAAAAACAGCGGCCTACCCGTTTAGGGGCAAGCCGCCGTTCGCGTCTTATCTTATGCTGATTTCGTTTCTTTCTCCGGCGCTGCCGGTTCGTTCTTCGCTTCTCGCAAGGCTTTCTTTCGTGCGCCCTGCCGCTTGATCTGTGCCGCATACCGACAATCATCACTGCAATATTTCACATCTGACCTCGTTGTAGTGAACACCTTGCCGCAGTTTTCGCAGGTACACGCCCGGCTGCGGCTCTCCGCCGCCTCCTGCCGGTAAAATTTGGAGCGGCAGTTGGGGCCGCAGAACAGGGTGTTCGTCCGCTTGGATGCAAATTCCTGCCCGCAGCACTTGCAGGTCAGCGTGAAGGGCTGTCCGACAGCGTGTTCACCAGCCTTGATTTTCTGATAGCGCTCCCGGCTTTTGATTCGGTGCCGTTTGAGCTGCTCCTGCCGCTTGATTTCTTCCTCGCTCAGCTCCGTGACAGGCAACTCAAACCGCCCGATGAACCGCAGATGGATCTCCACTTCCTGCATCCGGTCACCGTCGATCTTTTCCGGGGCGTGGACGATGATTTTCTCAATAAACTCGTTGATCATGGGCGTGGTCAGCTCGGAGAAGTCCGTGTACTTCTTTGCCAGCTCCAGAAACTGCTTGGCTCGGTCGGTGTCCTCGGCAAAGGCGGACATCTGCGTTTCCATTTCGGAGACAGATTCCGTCAGTGCTTTTTGCTCCGCCTCATATTCCGCCAGCAGACTGTCGAAGCGTTCGCCGGTAATGCGCCCGACGGCAAAGGATTCATAGAGCTTCTTGATGATGGTATCCAGCTCAGAAATCCGCTTTTTCTCCTTGTTCAGCCTCCGCTTGGTTTCCTTGGCCGCTTCTGCCTGTCGCAGTTGGGAGGCGGAGCGTACCTTCTCCAGAAAAGCGTCCCGGTCAGAGATGGCAAAGGTACTGGCTGCCCGGATGGTTTCCAGGATCAGCTCCCGCAGCACCTTGCTGCGGATATAGTGTCCGCTGCAAGCGTGGGTGCGTTTCTGATGTGCCAGTGTATAGGTGGAGCAATCGTAAAAATCCGACGGATAGAGATTGTTCTTCGTGCCACCTCTTGAGCGGTGGTTCATCATCTTGGCTCCGCAATCGGCGCAGTACAAAAGGCCGGTCAGCGGATTCGCTTCACCCAGCGTGTCGATGCGCTTTGGCGTCTTGCGGAGCTTTTGCGCAAGCTCCCATGTTTCCTTATCCACGATGGCCTCGTGGGTGTCCTCAAAAATCAGCCAATCCTCCTTGGGATTCATCACGGCATTTTTATCCTTGTAGGACTGCTTGTGGGAGCGGAAATTCACCGTATGCCCCATATACTCCGGCTTGGAGAGGATTTGTCCCACGACATAGCCGCTCCAGTTATAGGGATTGGAAAATTCCTCTTTGCTTTTCCAGATGCCCTTGCCCTGCTTGCCAAAGTACACAGCAGGTGTTTCCACCTTATCCTCAAAAAGAATACGGGCAATATCGTAGGGACCTTTGCCCTCGATGGTCAATCGGAAAATACGCCGCACCACGGCAGCCGCTTCCTCGTCGATCAGCCAATGGTATTTGTTCTCCGGGTCTTTCTTGTAGCCATAGATGGCACAGTTGGTGGTGGGCTTGCCGGATTCCCCCTTGACACGAATGGCGGTTTTCTGCTTGCGGCTCAGGTCGCGCAGATACCATTCGTTCATGATGTTGAGGAAGGGGGCAAACTCATTGCTGTTCTGGTCGTCACTGTCCACGCTGTTGGCGATGGCGACAAAGTGAACACCGTGCTGCCGGAAGAATACCTCCGTGTAAAAGCCAGTTTGCAGATAGTCACGCCCCGCCCGGCTCATATCCTTGACGATCACATGGGCAACTTTGCCTGCCTCAATATCTGCGATGAGCTGCTTCCATGCCGGGCGCTCGAAATTGCCGCCGCTCCAGCCGTCGTCCGTATAGTGCCGGCAGTTGGTGTAGCCCCTCTGCTGGGCATAGCTTTCGAGATATTTTTTCTGATTCACGATGGAATTACTATCCCCGGCGTTGTCATCGTCACGGGACAGCCGCTCATAGAGAGCGGTAATTTTGCTTTCAGTCTGTTTCACGCTCATGATGCGCTCCTTTCAGACTGTCGGCTCATTTGTGGTGTCTCCATTATACCATAGGTTCCGTCACTTGTAACCATATCATTGCGTACAATCCGTAAAATTTTATCCTCCATGGTCTCGCCGCCGCTTTCGTTGAACACGACTCTGACCTTGTAGGTGGTGCCGCCGATTCGGCGGATGATAAACTGTTCTCGTTTGTTCTGCTCCATACTGTCCCTCCTTGAAAAACTCATCGTATTTTGGTATACTGATTGTGGTTCCGGCGATTGTAAGCCGAATGTGTCATATCTCTTTTCCATGGCGTTGCCGCGCTCTGCGTTCCTCCTTTTCCTTTGTTCTGCGTTGAGAAAGTAATCCGAGTAACTGTACATCAAATTACTTCTCACTAATAGGAGAAATACGGGGTGTAAATCGGAACTGTTTTTGAAAAAAAGAAAAATTCTTTTTCGGGGAGGTGAAGCTGTCGTGGAACCATGGGAGGATGAACTGCTGTGGGATGATGATTTTTCCGATGAGGAAGAAGATACCGAGGAGCAAATAGAGGAAGCCGACCTTGAAATGGATGAGGATAGCTTTGCCGATTGGGAGGATGCGTCTGACGGTGCGCCGGAGGACGAGACGCTGGAGGAAGCGCTTGCCGAGGAACGCACGCTGGAGCTGGAAAGCGAGCTGGAGCAGGACGAACACCCCAGAGACTATCATGCCGAGCTGGAGGACGAGGAAGAGGAAGCCGCGCCCACCAGCGAAAAACGGCTCAAACGGGAAATTCGCGCAGAAGCTTTGCGGCGTTTAGAGGAAGCAGCCAGGACGGAATCCGATTTTCTGAGCGTGGTAGACGAGTGGAACAAGCTGGACAGAAATCGGGAGCGCCGGGAACGTGACCACGAAAACCTGCGTGGGGATGTGCCGTTGGAGTTTCAGGCGGTACCTGATCCGAAGATTGCTCCCCTCTGGATGAATCTGCCGAGGTTCCGTCAGCTCTGTCAGGGAAACTTCCTCGACATCATCTTCTCCTGTCCCTACGAGTTGCACGAGCTGACAGCTAACCGCTTTCTCTCCAAGCTCTTTTTCACCCTCAGTGATGAACAGAAAGAAGTGCTGTATTACCTGTTCGTCAAGCAATACAGCACCACAAGGCTTGCCGCCATCCGAGGTCAGTCCGACCGGAACATCCGAAAGCTGCGGATGACCATTCAGAAGAAGCTGCAAAAGCGGATGTACGAGCATCTGAGCGAAAAGCTGGAAAACGATCATGGCCTTACGCTGCGGGAGCGCGAGTTCATGGAGGAATATGAAGCGTTGCTGCAAACCATGGGGAAGGATGCCGTGATTCGCCGGGAAAACAAAACAAAACCGAGAAAAAAGAAAGCCGCCCTTGACGATGCCAAGGGCGGTTGATACAATAGTAATACGGTTAATATATAGATGGATTACGAATTGAGAGGAACAGCGTTATGAACAATCTGTTTGCGCAGTCCCGTTCCCACTGGGTGCGGTATGACCGCTATGAGATCAAGACCGGCAAGGACGGAAAACGCTATATTACGCCGGAGAAAACGGCAAAGCCCGATGTATATAACCCGCTGAAGGAATCCTCCGAGATGGTGCTGGAGGCGCTGAATGTGGGAATGCTGATGATGAACCGCAGTCTGGAGGACGAGGTGGAAAAGGCAATCATGGCCTTTGTGACCCATTACGGCCTGTTGGGGCTGATGACGGCGCTGCCCACCACGCCGTCCTTTATGGACTATGAGGCAGTCTATCTGCCGAAGAATCACTTCATCAAGGAAGAAAGCATGGCGACAGAGGATTACCTTGCTCTGTTCTATCCCTTTGACGAGCTGGATGTAGTGAAAAAAGGCGTGGAATCCAACTGGAATGTCTCCAATGACAGAACGATGATTGCCCTGACGATGACCTTCATGGATGAGCCGATGGCGAAGAACATGAGCTTCCAGCGGGAGTATGCTGAGCCGTATGACTGGGTAGCGCAGCAGTTCAAGGATTGGGCGTTCACGCTGACCACATCCATTCTGTACTACAACGACTACGACAGCATTGACGAGGATACAAGGAATCTTTACCGCAAGGCCATGGCTGCCTTCGGTGGCATTGCGCCTACTTATCATATTGAACTGCTGGAGAAACCGACCATCTATTGGGACTTCCATTCGTTGCTGCTGGGCATCCAGATGATGTTCAGCTTCATGCTGGTGGACGATGCGAAACCCCTGCGGCTGTGCAAGCACTGCCAGAAGGTGTTCCTCGGCAGCCGGGCCAATTCCGCGTTTTGCAGTGCCCGGTGCAAGAATCAGTATAATGTCTATAAAACACGGGCAAAGAGCCGGGAGGATAAAGACAATGGATGAGAATATGGCGCTTACCCCGTATGAAACAAAAGAAATTTTGTTTTATAAGACCGATAACGGGGATGTCAAGGTTGAAATTCTGCTATATCAGGAAAATTTGTGGCTGACACAGGCAAAGATGGCGGAGCTGTTTGAAGTGCAGAAAGCGGCCATCTCAAAGCATCTGAAAAACATCTTTGCCTCGGGTGAGTTGATGGAGGATTCAGTTGTTTCCATTTTGGAAACAACTGCGGCAGACGGGAAGAATTATCCTACAAAATACTATAATCTGGATGCAATCATTGCGGTCGGCTATCGGGTAAACTCCAAAAAGGCCACCATGTTCCGCATTTGGGCAAACAGGATATTGAAGGAGTATATTATCAAGGGCTATGTCATGGACGATGAGCGCCTGAAAGAGCCGCAGAACTTCTTCGGGAAAGATTATTTTGAAGAACAGTTAGAGCGCATCCGTGACATTCGCGCTAGTGAACGGCGCTTTTATCAGAAAATCACGGACATATACTCCCAATGCAGCGCAGACTATGATGTGGACAGTCCTGTTACAAAAGAGTTTTTCGCCACCGTACAAAACAAGCTGCATTACGCCATTACAAAGCATACCGCAGCGGAGATCATCTATGACCGGGCAGACAGCACGAAACCGAATATGGGCCTGACAACATGGAAAAATGCACCAAGCGGCAGAATCCGAAAATCCGATGTTGTGATAGCGAAGAACTATCTGGACGAAACCGAGATGAGTAGCCTGAACGAAATTGTCACAATGTATCTGGATTATGCTGAGCGGCAGGCGCGTCGTGGAAACATCATGTATATGAAGGATTGGGTCGCACGGCTGGATGCGTTTTTGCAGTTTAACGAGGAAGAAGTGCTGCATCATAAAGGAAAAGTAACAGCGGCCATTGCAAAAGCCTTTGCCGAGAGTGAATTTGAGAAATACCGTGTCATTCAGGATCGTCAGTATCAGAGCGATTTTGACCGACTTGTAGCCAGCACCGAGGAAAAGGATTAAAACGCAGAAATGCCCGTTATCGGCCATGCGACCAATAACGGGCATTTGTCATTCATATACAAGCTCGGTCAAAACGATTTCCTCCGCACGATTGCGGATGCTGTTCATGCGGCGCACCCATTCCATCTGGTCGGCAGCTTTGAGTGCTTCGGTCACACCCTCCTGCTTCGCCATATCAGAAACGATGCTTGCCATGCGCTCATTGCAGGCTTGGTCGATCTCGGCAAGATGCCGATGCAGCGTTCCGCTTGTGAGCAGGTTTGTGTAGAGAATGGGGCGATGTTCTTTCAGATAGCTGCGGCGCATACGACCGTATTTGCCAATTTGATAATCGCCGGTGTCCTTCAGAACGAGGTTTGGGATAAGATAATCACCTTCCTGACGGTAAGTGCCGCCCATTTCCTCAAATAGAGATTTCATAAAAATCAGCTCCTTTTTGTGTTGATTTGCAGCGGTTATAAGGAATTTTTGACTCCTTTCCTACAACTGCTGTTCCATTCACCACAAATGAGCCGCAGTCATATGTATTAGGTGGGAGAAACCACCCTCTACATAGTAACTCTTGGTTGGAAATGGAATTGCTCTCGCCTTGCAGCTCGTCCTCATGGGAAAGTCTT
>ERZ791825.857-NODE-857-length-19841-cov-3.209087_pt1 | contig 19841 bp, 17 predicted proteins | sample MGYA00510298_ERZ791825 | MGnify/ENA primary metagenome ERZ791825 (study PRJEB30046, sample SAMN00792010) | human gut metagenome | study: EMG produced TPA metagenomics assembly of the A metagenome-wide association study of gut microbiota in type 2... | reverse complement strand
TATATGTACAATGAAAATTTAATAAAGGAGGTGCTCCTGTGGGAAGTGTGATTATCGCTGTTGTGATCACTCTACTGGTTACCGCGGTCGTTGTATATTTCGTCACAACTGCTTACTATAAAAAAGTAACAGAGGCTAAGATCGGAAATGCAGATGAAAAAGCGCGTGAGATTATTGATGAAGCGGTAAAAACGGCAGAAACCAAGAAGCGTGAAGCAATGCTTGAAGCGAAGGAAGAATCCATCCGTGTCAAGAATGACTTAGACAAGGAGGTAAAAGAGCGGAGAGCGGAGATCGGACGCAGTGAACGACGCATTGTTCAGAAGGAAGAAAATCTGGACAAAAAGTTAGAAGCGATCGAAAAACGCGAGGCGGGATTTGCAGCCAAGGAAGAAGAGATCAACAGACAGAAAGCGCAGGTCGCAAAGCTCAATGAAGAGCGTGTGAAAGAACTGGAAAGGATCTCCGGTTTAACCTCCGAACAGGCAAAGGATTATCTCTTAAAGACTGTTGAAGAAGACGTTAAAATTGATACTGCAAAATTGATCAAAGAAATGGAACACAAGGCAAAGGAAGAAGCTGATAAGAAGGCAAAAGAGTATGTGGTGACTGCAATTCAGAAGTGTGCTGCGGATCATGTTGCCGAAACGACGATTTCTGTTGTACAGCTTCCGAATGACGAAATGAAAGGAAGAATCATCGGACGTGAAGGACGTAATATCCGTACGTTAGAAACGTTAACCGGTGTGGATCTGATCATTGATGATACGCCGGAGGCAGTGATTTTATCCGGTTTTGATCCGATTCGTCGTGAAGTTGCCAGAATTGCTTTGGAAAAACTGATTGTGGATGGTCGTATCCATCCAGCAAGAATCGAGGAAATGGTTGAGAAGGCTCAGAAAGAAGTCGAGACAATGATTCGTGAGGAAGGTGAGGCAGCAACCTTAGAGGTTGGTGTTCACGGAATCCATCCGGAGCTTGTGCGTCTTTTAGGCCGGATGAAATTCCGGACGAGCTACGGACAAAATGCTCTCAAACATTCCATTGAAGTAGCACAGCTTTCCGGATTACTGGCTGCTGAAATCGGTGTAGATGTAAGAACTGCAAAACGTGCAGGATTGTTACATGATATTGGTAAATCTGTCGATCATGATATGGAAGGTTCCCATATTCAGATTGGTGTTGATTTATGTAGAAAATACAAAGAGTCACCAATTATTATCAATGCGGTAGAAGCGCATCATGGTGATGTAGAACCGGAGTCATTAATTGCATGTATCATTCAGGCTGCAGATACAATTAGTGCAGCAAGACCAGGTGCCAGAAGAGAGACACTGGAAACATATTCAAACAGATTGAAACAGTTAGAAGATATTTCTAACGGATTTAAGGGTGTAGAAAAATCCTTCGCTATTCAGGCGGGCAGGGAGATTCGAATCATGGTTGTTCCGGAGCAGATCAGCGATGCCGATATGGTATTGCTTGCGCGTGATATTTCCAAACAGATCGAAGCTGAATTGGAATATCCGGGACAGATTAAGGTAAATGTTATTCGTGAGTCAAGGGTAACAGATTACGCGAAGTAATTCGTGACAATGGGGTTGCTCGCAGAGCGTGCGATCTATTGTATGAAAAATAAAGAGACTGCCGTACCGGTGTCATAAATGACCGGTACGGCAGTTTTTGCATATATGGAATCAGAGAAAGACGGAATTCTGAAAAAAATAGTGCCAGGATGTAAAATATATGTTAAAATACATCTGAAAATGAGTGAAAGAAAGGTGGTGTGGCAAATGCAGAGAGTAAAACAGCATAAGTGGTTTCTGTTTATCCTGATTGGATTTATCGTAATATCTTTCTTTCAGTTTTTACCGCAGACAGATACACTGCATTTGTATGAAAAGACACCACAGAGTTTTGAGCTGACCGCAGGCGGGCTCCTGAAGTATGGAATAGAAGGACAAAATGCAGACCAGGCAGGGGAATGTGAACTAGAAGAATATCACACAGACCGGTTGACGGGACCGGAAATAGCAGAACGTCAGGCATGCGGTCTCCCGGAAGAAACACCGGCGGCTACACTGGCGCGAACGACACAGAGTGAAGCTGCGCTGGGTGAACAGAATCAGAGCCGTTTTCAGATGTTACGGTTTTTAGTAGAAGTATATGTACTTTTAATGATCCCAGCAGTTATTCTGCATATGGCACTAAAAAGATTTAGCAGCCATATGATCATACTGTGGCAGAATATAAAATACATACATCTTGTTGATGGTAAGAAGGCAAAACGTATTCCTGTAATTGAATAAAAAGATGATATTACAGGAGGCGTATTAACGTGATAGAAAATAGAATAAGTGACAGAGCAAAAATATTACTGATCGATGAGGATACAAGCATTTCTTATCTGATCCGCAGGGCAATGGAAAAAGAAAATTACAAGATTTATATTGCAGGAAGTGGAAAACAGGGAATGGAGATGAGTACCGGTGTCTGTCCGGATCTGATTCTGATGGATAATAAATTTTCTGATATGGAAGGGATCACCTTGATCCAGTGGTTCAGGGAGTGGACGGATTGCCCGATTATAATCCTGTCGGAACGGAGCAGCTACCTTGATAAAGTGGAGGCATTATATGCCGGAGCAGATGATTATATGGTAAAACCGTTTCATGAGAAGGAACTTGCGGCACGGATTTTTTCCGCATTACGCAGAAGAATTTCGGCAGGTGCGCATACATATTACGAGGCAGGAAATCTTAAGGTTGATTTTACAAAAAGACAGGTTTTGCTTGGAGGAACGGAGGTTCATTTTTCACCGGTGGAATACCGGATCATAGAAAGTCTTGCGTTAAATTCTGGTACGGTTGTAACATATCAGATGCTTTTGGAAAAAATATGGGGACCATATGCAGAGCAAAACAGCAGGATCCTTCGTGTCAATATGACGAATATCCGGAAAAAAATAGAAAGTTCTCCTTTAGAACCGGAGTATATTACAACGATCCCGCGGGTAGGATACCGGATGTTGGAGAGTCAGGCTGAGAAAGGTGGCATGCAGATGCTGGAAAATCAGACTGGCAGAAACATGAAAGTGATGGAAGGTCAGAATATCAGAAATGGTATCCGTATGATGGCATAAAAATAAGCTGCACACAGAGGTGTGCAGCTTATTTTTTTCTGGATGTACGATAATCTTTTGACTGACAGTAAGAATCGTAAATTGCGTAAACAAACCCTCCGATGATAATGCCAATCCCGATGACAGAAAAAACAATCTCAATGACTGTCATAGTAAAATCTCCCTTTCGTAAATTTGATGTTATCAGTATAACAGTCAAACTTATAAAAGGGAGATTTTTGTGTATTCCTTAATCTTTTTTGGAAAGAGAAGAGGAAAGTTTTAACGTTTTATTTATCTGCCGCTTTATTTTTTGCTTTTAGACGTTGTTTTGCCAAGTACATCTGTTCATACGCACGTGATAAGAGCTGATGGAAAGGTGTGTCAGTGTCCGGTGCTATGCCATTCACTTGCCTGCGAACAGTAACAAGTCGCCTTCGTCGTGTCCAAATTGTATAAAAGCAGATGGAAAATAAAGGCAGAGGGTGGTACAATAACAACAGATACTGTAAGAAAATAACAGACTTGGAATATATTGAAGCGGAGGAATATTGTATGGACCAACAGGTTAAGAGAGTAAAAAGAGAACTGGTAAAAAATGGAGCCATTCTGGATATTTATACAGATACGATGCAGCTGCCGGACGGAAAACTCGAAGAATGGGATTTTATTTCACACAGAAAAGGGGCGGCAGCCGTTGTTCCGGTACGCGGAGACGGAAAGATTCTGATGGTGCGTCAGTACCGGAATGCAATCGACCGTATGACACTTGAGATACCGGCGGGATCAAGAGACAGTGTTACAGAAGACACAAAGGTGTGTGCTGCACGGGAGTTAGAGGAGGAAACGGGATACCGCAGTGATGATCTTACGCGTCTTTTGTCACTTAAAACAACAGTTGCATTTTGTGACGAGTTCATTGATGTGTATTTAGCGCGTAATTTAAAACCGGGACATCAGCATTTAGATGAGGGAGAGTTCCTTGATGTCGAGGCACATGACATCGATGAACTCTGTCAGATGATCTACGATGGAAAATTACAGGATGCCAAAACAGTTTCTGCACTTTTGGCATATAAAAATCTTCTGAATCAGGAGAAAAACGCATAAACTGAAGAAAAGTGTATGTGGGGCGTGTGTGAAAAAAGAAGGATGCCTGTTTCTGCCTGTATTTTTTGTGGGTGTTTTTCTTGCAAACCTGTTAAAGTATAAGACAGGGGATCTTTGCCGGATATTAAATATATGGATTTTAGAACAGTTCGCATATAGCAGCATTTCACCGGAAAGACTGTTCTGGCTGCTGCTTTGGAAACGGGGAAAGTTCGCATTTTTTTTCTTTTTGTTTGGGGAAGGGTGTGGATATGCGGTGGCATCGACGGTATGGTTGTGTCTTCTGACAGGAACATTTGGATTTTTTCTTGCAATGGCGATTGCGGATCTTGGAATCCGTGGTGTTGCAGTTGCGTTTGTCGGTCTGCTTCCACAGGCATTTTTTTATGTGGCTGCGGTACTATGGTGCCGCTTTTGTGGCAAAAACAGCAGACAGTACCGGTCACCGGTATGTAATCCGAAAATCCGCATAAAACAGGCGGTGGAATCTGTTGTATTTTATGGGGTGGCAGTAATACTGGTAATCGGCGGCGTATTTGCAGAAGCTTATATCAATATTCCGCTCCTTAAGATGATCGTAAAAAATTTTTGAAAAGATTGCTTTTCGGTCTGCTTATCATTATAATGAAAAAATACACAGGATAAAAAGAAAGTCAGGAAAAAAACATGACACATGACATTATGGATTTTATTGAATATATTCACAATGAAAAACAGACATCAAAGAATACGGAAGTTTCCTATGAACGTGATCTCCGCAAGATGAATGAATATCTGGAAGCGCAGAATGTATACGGGGTGTCTGCCGTTACGGAGACAAATCTGAATGCATATGTTATGTTTTTAGAACGTGAAGGACGGAAACCGGCGACGGTTTCAAGGAGCATTGCATCAATGAAAGTTTTTTTCATTTTCTTGAAAAGGAGCGGAGAATCGAGTCGGATCCGGCATGGCGTTTGAAAGCACCTAAGATTGAAAAAACGATGCCGCGTATCCTGACCACGGAAGAAGTGACGCTTTTGTTAGAGCAGCCGTCCGGAAATACACCGAAAGAGCTGCGGGATAAGGCGATGCTTGAATTGCTTTACGCGACAGGGATCCGTGTGTCGGAGCTGATATCGTTAAAAGTCTCGGATCTGAATCTTCAGATGGAGTATGTGATCTGTACGGATATCCATAAAGAACGGATCATTCCATTTGGGAATGTCGCAAGGGAGGCACTGACAAGATATATGCAGGATGGAAGAGATCATCTGATCAGCCAGGCGGACTGTCCGTGGCTGTTTACGAATTGTACCGGTGGTGCAATGAGCCGTCAGGGTTTCTGGAAACTGATCAAGTTTTATGGGAAGAAGGCGGGGATCGAATCGGAGATCACACCGCATACGCTGCGCCATTCGTTTGCGGCACATCTGATCAGCAATGGAGCAGATTTAAAGTCGGTGCAGGAGATGTTAGGACATTCTGATATTTCTACGACACAGATTTATTCGCAGATGGGGCAGGGAAGAATCCGGGAAGTGTATCTGAAAGCACATCCGAGAGGATAGTAGTAGAAACAATAGAATGCATGTTCTGTAAACACTCTATTGTCATGAATAATAAAAAAGGAACTCACAGAAATGGAGTTCCTTTTTTCATTATGAGATTTCAAGAAGCTGCCGGTACAGGTAAAAAATCTTAACGGCACATATCTGCAATCGTATAAATCAGATTTTTGGAATCTTCCCAGCCAAGGCAAGGATCCGTGATGGATTTACCGTAGATGTGTTCGCCGATCTTCTGGGAGCCTTCCTCAATATAACTCTCGATCATAACACCTTTTACCATCTTCTGAATTTCAGAAGAAACCTGACGGTTGTGCATGACTTCCTTTACGATACGGATCTGTTCTTTATATTTTTTGCCGGAGTTGGAATGGTTTACGTCCACAACGGCTGCCGGATTGACAAGATCCATTTTTTCGTACATGTCACACAGACGGATCAGATCTTCGTAGTGGTAATTCTGTGTGGAGTTACCGTGTTTGCTGACTGCGCCGCGCAGAACAACATGTGTCAGCGGGTTGCCGCTTGTCTCCACTTCGTAACCACGGTATACGAAATGATGTGGGTGCTGTGCTGCATATACGGAGTTGAGCATAACAGAAAAGTCGCCGCTGGTCGGGTTTTTCATACCGGATGCGACATCAAAACCACTGACCGTCAGACGGTGCTGCTGATCCTCGACAGAACGTGCACCGATGGCAACGTAGGAGAGAAGATCTTCGACATACCCCCAGTTTTCCGGGTAGAGCATCTCATCTGCACAGGTTAAACCGCTCTCTTTAATCGCACGGATGTGCATTTTACGCATGGCAATCAGACCTTCGATCATGTCAGGCGCTTTTTCCGGATCCGGCTGGGAGGCGATACCCTTATAGCCCTCGCCGGTAGTACGCGGCTTATTTGTATAAACACGCGGAATGATGATCAGACGGTCGGCAACATCCTCCTGGATTTTTGTGAGGCGGCTGACATAATCACAGACAGCGTCCTCCCGGTCTGCGGAACAAGGTCCGATGATAACGAGAAAACGGTCATCTTTTCCGGTGATAACGTCGGAGATCATAGCATCCCGTTCTTTTTTTAACTGTTTTAATTCTTCTGACAGCGGAAAATCCCGTTTGATCTCTGCCGGAGAAGGAAGCTGGTTTAAAAATGTAAAACTCATAATAATCCTCATTTCTGAGCAACTTATTGCGAAAAATAAGCTATCAAACTTATTTTTCACACTAAAAACTCCATTCTAAGCGCTAAAATCAAAAATTATATTAAATGATATTGCAGAAGATGTCAAATATTTGCATAACAGGAGGGGGTTGGTTATAATGAAAAAAGAAGATGATTGTGAGATGGCAGGGAGGTGTCTGGCATGAAAATAAAAGGAACAGAGGTCGGAACGGGACGTCCGCTCATATGCGTTCCGGTTCTCGAAAAAACGAAAGAAGAAGTTATAAAAGAAGTGGAATATCTCGTGAAATCGGATGCAGACATGATCGAATGGAGGCTGGATGCATTTGAACATTACACCGACTACAATGAAGTGCGGGAAATATTGCAGCAGATAGCGCCTTTATTAAAGAAAAAACTGTTTTTGTATACATTTCGTACTGCAAAACAGGGTGGAGTGGTGTCGGTTGACCGGGAAACATTAAATGATCTGCACGATCTTGCGGCAGAGTCAGAATGTGTGGATCTGATCGATCTGGAATTTTTTGAGGAGGAACATGCGGCAAAGCGGATCCGGGAAATTCAAAAAAAGGGGAAGAAAGTTGTGGCATCACATCATGATCTGGAAGGAACACCGCAGATAGATGTAATGCGGATGCTGCTTGACCATATGTGTGAAGGAGGTGCGGATATTGTCAAACTTGTTGTGACTCCAAAAACAACGGAAGATGTATTGCGGCTGCTTGCCGTTACTTCTGAATTTCACAGTGAAAATCAAGAAACACCGATCATTACCGTGTCCATGGGAAAACTGGGGGCAGTCAGCAGAGTGAGCGGAGAAACTTTTGGTTCCTGTGTGACATTTGCGTCGCATGGAAAGAAAAGTGCACCGGGACAGTTTCAACTGGAAGAAATGCAGCAAACGCTCGCTATGCTGCATGAGGGATGTGAATAAAAAATAAAGAAAATATAAAGAATGGATAAAGTGCAGGGAAGATACTTGACGTGGTATCTTCCCTGTGTTAATATATGCCACTGTAAATAAATAACAAAGAAAATATATAACAATGTTAAATAATGAGGTGAGAAAAACAGGAATGGATGATTTATTTACAAGATTTTTTTTTGCGCTGTATCAGTTTCACAAACTGCATATGGGTGATCTGGTGCCGGATATCACGAAACTTGAGGGCATGACGATGGCGGCGATCAAGCACTGCAGTGGGGAAAAGGAAGAACTGACGGTTTCCGAATTGACCGCAAAGCTGAAAGCGAAGGGACCTGCAGTTTCACGCACCTTAAAGACGTTGGAAGATAAAGGATACATTGAGCGCGACGTCAACAAAGCAGACAGGCGCAATACTTATGTGAAGCTGACGGCATCCGGGGAACAGAAGCAGGAAGAGTGCGAGCAGATCATGAGCAGCTTTGCGCATGCAGTCATCTCAAAAATAGACCGGGATGACATGGAACAGCTGATCGATTGCCTGAATGAGCTTTACGAGGCGTCGAGGGAAGAAATCGAAGACCGAAAAATGAGACAAAAAGGAGAATAGGACATGAGCAAAATATTTAAAAATATGCTCCCGTACTGGAAGGGACTGATCATTGTTGTTGCACTGTTAGTTGTACAGGCGTGGTGTGATCTGTCTCTTCCGGCATACACATCGGATATTATTGATGTCGGAATCCAGAACAAAGGTGTGGAGCATGTGCTGCCGGAGGCAGTAACGGAGGATGAGTTTACACTGGCACAGCTTTTTATGGCCGATGAGGAGAAGGAAAGCTGGGAAAACAGTTACGAAAAGGACGGAGATGTTTACCGTCTGACCGTTACAGATAAAAAACAGTTAGATGAACTGGATGATACGCTGCTTCTTCCTCTTCTGATGAACTATCAGATGTCATCGGTGGATGAGCAGACATTTAAAGAGAGTGTGGCAAAACAGACCGGAATGGATCAGGCGATGCTTGATAACATGAGTATCGAGCAGATCGGGGAGTCCATGGGAGTGCCGCTTACATCTTTTGAGAAAGAAGTCGAGGATGACGACGGAAATACCGTGGTTACGAATTGCGTGGATATGCGTACAATTTTTGCCGCCATGGAAGCGTCAGGGGCAATGACAGAGGAACAGATCTTATCCATGCGTGATACCGTTTCTGATACGATCGATACCATGGGAAGTTCTCTGGTAAAATCAATGGGTATCGCGTATGCAGTAAGCTGTGATACAGCGGCAGGAGTGGATATTGATAAGGTACAGACATCCTATCTCTGGTCAGCCGGTGGCAGGATGGTTGCGATGGCACTTCTTATGGGTGTGGCAACGGTTCTGGTAGGATTTTTTGGTGCACGTATCGGTGCCGGAATCGGACGTGACCTGCGAGGAAAGATATTTGGACAGGTGGTTCGTTTTTCTAACGCGGAGATGGATCATTTTTCCACTGCATCTTTAATTACCAGAAGTACGAATGATATCCAGCAGATTCAGATGGTATCTGCAGTGATGATCCGTATGGTTGCCTATGCGCCGATTCTTGGCATCGGAGGTGTATTAAAAATCATCCAGACAGGAGCAGGAATGGGATGGATCATTATTCTGGCAATCCTTGTGATCCTTGGCTATGTCATGGTATTGATGTCTGTTACAATGCCTCGTTTTAAGCTGATGCAGAAACTGGTCGATAAGATCAATCTGGTATCCAGAGAGATCTTAACAGGACTTTCCGTCATTCGTGCATTCGGCAGGGAAACAGAGGAAGAAAAACGTTTTGATGCTGCAAATAAAGATCTGACAAAGACCATGCTGTTTACAAACCGTGTCATGACATTTATGATGCCGGGTATGATGCTGATTATGAATCTTCTGACCGTAGGTATCGTATGGGTAGGCGCGCACAAAATCGATGCCGGTTCCATGCAGGTCGGTTCCATGACTGCATTCATCACCTATGCGATGATGATCGTTATGGCATTTTTAATGCTGACAGCAATGTCGATCATGCTTCCGCGTGCAGCAGTAGCAGCAGAACGTATCGATGAGGTTATCCGCACAGAGTCTTCCATAGAAGATGCAAAAAATCCGGAAGAATTAAGAGAACACAAAGGTGTGATCCGTTTTTCACATGTCAGCTTCCGCTATCCGGGAGCGGAGGCAGATGTGTTGGAGGATATTGATTTTACAGCGGAGCCGGGTAAGACAACGGCAATCATCGGAAGTACCGGATGTGGAAAATCCACGCTGGTCAACCTGATTCCAAGACTTTATGATGTCACAGGCGGAAGTGTTACCTTAGACGGTCAGGATATCCGGAATATCCGTATGGAAGATTTGAGGGAAGAAATCGGTTTTGTGCCGCAGAAAGGTGTACTGTTTTCCGGTACGATCGCGTCAAACCTGCGTTTTGGAAAACGAGACGCCACAGATGAGCAGATCAAAGAGGCGGCAGCAATCGCACAGGCAGCCGATTTTATTGAGGAGAAACAGGAAAAATACGACAGCGATATTGCACAGGGCGGAAGCAACGTTTCCGGTGGACAGAAACAGCGTCTTGCCATTGCACGTGCGATTGCAAAACAGCCGAAAATCTATGTGTTTGATGACAGTTTCTCTGCACTTGACTTAAAGACGGATGCGGCACTTCGAAAAGCACTGGCATCGAAAGTAAAAGACAGCACAGTCATCATTGTAGCGCAGAGAATTAGTACAATTTTACACGCAGAACAGATCCTTGTGCTTGATGATGGAAAGATCGTCGGAAAAGGTACGCATGAAGAATTGCTGAAAAACTGTGAGACATACCAGCAGATCGCCCGTTCACAGCTTTCGGCAAAAGAACTTGGCATAGAGGAAAGTGAGGTGTCTGTCAATGAGTAATGAAAGAGAAAAAGTTAGAATGCAGCACCGTGGCAGAGGACCGATGGGGCGCGGCATGCAGCCGGGAGAAAAACCGAAGGATTTAAAGGGTTCTCTGGGAAAACTGTTATCTTACATTGGAAATTTTAAAGCTGCAATTATTGTAGTCATGATTTTTGCGGCGGCTTCCACGGTATTTAATGTAATCGGGCCTAAGACTTTAGGAAAGGCAACCACAGCGCTCTCCGAAGGACTGATGGCAAAGATCCAGGGCACGGGAAGCATCGATTTTACCTATATCGGACAGATCCTTTTATTTGTGTTAGGGCTTTATGTGTGCAGTGCGGCATTTAACTTTATCCAGGGCTGGATTATGACCGGTGTAACGCAGAAGATCTGCTACCGCATGCGTAAAGAAATCTCCGGGAAAATCAACCGCATGCCGATGAAGTATTTTGAGAGCCGTACTTACGGAGAAGTTTTATCGAGAATCACCAATGATGTCGATACCTTAGGACAGGGATTAAACCAGAGTATCACAACGATCATCACGTCGGTTGCAACCTTAGTCGGGGTGCTGATCATGATGTTAAGTATCTCCCCGTTAATGACGCTGATTGCAATCGTGATCCTGCCGATCTCCATGGCACTGATCTCATTTGTGGTCAAAAAATCCCAGAAATACTTCAAAGACCAGCAGGAATATTTAGGTCATATCAATGGACAGGTCGAGGAGGTTTATGGCGGGCATTTAGTCATCAAGGCATTCAACCGTGAGAAAGACACGATTGAGGAATTTAACCGCACCAATGAGATTTTATATCAGTCCGCATGGAAATCACAGTTTTTGTCAGGTATGATGCAGCCGATCATGATGTTTGTCGGAAATCTCGGTTACGCAGCAGTGGCTTTATCCGGTGGACTGCTTGCAATCCGTGGAACGATCACGATCGGTGATATCCAGGCATTTATCCAGTATGTAAAAAACTTTACACAGCCGATCCAGCAGATTGCACAGGTCATCAATCAGGTACAGTCGATGGCGGCAGCATCTGAGCGTGTGTTTGAGTTTTTAAATGAGGAAGAGGAAGATCAGACCGTAGAACATCCGGCAGATGTGAGTGCCGTAACCGGAACCGTCGATTTTGATCATGTACAGTTTGGTTACAACCCGGATCAGACGATCATCAAAGATTTCAGTGCACATGTCAAACCGGGGCAGAAGATTGCAATCGTTGGGCCGACCGGCGCAGGAAAGACTACGATGGTAAAGCTTCTGATGCGTTTTTATGATGTAAACAGCGGTTCCATCAAATTAGACGGTCATGATGTCAGGGATTTTAACCGCAGGGAATTAAGAGATGCGTTTGGAATGGTATTGCAGGATACCTGGCTGTTCAAGGGAACGATCATGGAAAATATCCGTTACGGACGTTTAGAAGCTACAGATGAAGAGGTCATTGCAGCGGCGAAAGCGGCACATGCTGACCATTTCATTAAGACACTTCCGGGTGGTTACCAGATGGAATTAAATGAGGATGCAAGCAATGTTTCACAGGGACAGAAGCAGCTCCTTACGATCGCAAGGGCAATCCTTGCGGACAATAAGATTTTGATCCTCGATGAGGCAACATCTTCGGTTGATACGAGAACCGAGGTCACAATCCAGAAAGCGATGGATAATCTGATGCGTGGCAGAACCAGTTTTGTCATTGCACACAGACTCTCAACGATCCGCAATGCGGATCTGATCCTTGTCATGAAGGACGGGGATATCGTGGAGCAGGGAAATCACGAAGAACTGCTTGAAAAAAATGGATTTTATGCAAATCTTTATAATTCACAGTTTGAGGATGTTGTTGCGTAAGAGGATATGGGATGTCGTCGTTTGGCGGCATCCTTTTTTCGTGCAGATTTTGCCGGGTATGGAATTCATTTTCGTTCCGGATACATAAAAGAAAAATAGCTGCATAAATTTTCCGGCAAACAGGAAACACTATGAGAAAAAGCCACATTCATGCGGCAGAAAGCAGGAAAATCATATGGACAAAATGAATATCAGAAAAGCGGCAATGATCGGCTGCGGATTCGTGGGCGCATCATCGGCATTTGCGCTGATGCAGAGCGGTATTTTTTCGGAGATGGTCATGATTGATGCAGATCACGCGAAGGCGGAGGGGGAAGCGATGGATCTAAGCCACGGACTTCCATTTGCAAGACCGGTAAAAATATATGCCGGGGACTATGATGACATTGTAGATGCCGGAATTATTATCATCACGGCGGGTGCAAACCAGAAGCCGGATGAGACGCGGCTTGATCTGATCCACAAAAATGTGGAGATATACAAACAGATCATCCCGGAGATCGCAAAGCGCGGCTGTGAGGGAATCCTTCTTATCGTATCCAATCCGGTCGATATCCTTACCTACACGGCACTGAAACTTTCCGGTTTCCCGGAACACCGCGTGATCGGTTCCGGGACAGTGCTTGATACCGCCCGGTTAAAATATCTGATCGGGGAGCATTTAGGGGTAGATAACCGCAGTGTGCATGCGTTTATCATCGGGGAACACGGAGACAGTGAACTTGCCGCATGGTCCAATGCGAATATTTCCGGTGTCCGTCTGAGTGATTTTTGCGAAATGCGTGGTCATTTTATGCATGAGGAATCCGAAAACCGTATCTATGAAAAAGTAAGAAACAGCGCTTACGAGATCATTGAACGCAAGCATGCGACCTATTATGGGATTGCGATGGCGGTAAAGCGGATCTGTGAATGTATCATCCGAAATGAACAGTCGATCCTTCCGGTATCTTCCATGATGCATGGCATTTACGGAATGAAAGATATTGTGATCAGCATGCCTGCCATTGTCGGAAAGGACGGTGTGGAGAACGTGATACCGATCTCACTGGACGAGGAAGAAAAAATGCAGTTGAAAAGATCAGCGGATATTTTAACCGGGATGAAAGAAATGATAAAAAAAGAACACGGGATCGGTTAAAAAAACAGGATAGTTGTGGTATAGTTTATTAGCAGATGATGTTAAAAAAATTGTATCAACAGGAATACAAAGGAGGACACATCATGTCCATGCGCATATATACCATGACACACAAAAAATTTACACCCCTGCCGGATCCGCTTTATGTACCGCTTCATGTCGGAAGGGCATGCGGGGAGAATCTGGGATATTTGGGGGATGATACGGGAGAACAGATCTCAGCGCTGAACTGTTATTACAGTGAGCTGACCGGGTTTTACTGGATCTGGAAAAACTGCCATGATGCCGATTATGTCGGCACCTGCCATTACAGACGGTATCTGATCAACGAAAAAGAACAGATCTATACGGAGAAGGAATACCGGGAACTGTTAAGAAAATACGATCTGGTCACGACCAAAAAAGTCCTGTTAAACAATTCTTATTACGACGGATTTTTGGCAAACCACAATATACGGGCACTGGAGATGACAGGAAAGGTCATTACAGAGAAATATCCGGAATATGCGGATGCATTTGAACAGCTTGTAAATGGCAGACAGACTTATTTTGGAAATATCCTTGTCACTTCAAAAATATTATTTGATGAATATGCATCCTGGCTGTTTTCCATTTTCTTTGAGGTGGCAGAGCGGATCGAATTAGAAACGGGGGAAGATGCCTACCATAAAAGAGTATTTGGATTTATTTCCGAATTTCTCCTGCTTGTGTGGGTTACAGTGAAAAAGCTGCGTGTATATGAGTGCAAAGTGGGAATGCTTGGAGAAAAGGCAGAGACCGGTGAATTAAAAAGGTGTCTTGCCGAATGTTTCAGAAACCGCGATGTTGATCTGGCAAAGAAAATTTTTTTGGAGACAAGAGAAAAAAGACCGGATGTATTAATGGAGGCATCTGATATCACGGGTGAATTGCATCTGTGCATGCAGATCATTGCAACCGCGGGGGAAGAAAGAAATCATGGCGAAACCATGATTTTAGAAAGAGAAAATGATTTTGGCAGACTGATGGAGATATTTTCGAAATTAAACCGGGTTGTGAGCCGGTACCGCGAAAACAGCGAGAGCGAAGAGGATATCCGTTTTCTGGGCGAAGGGAAAATATCAAAGACCGCAGTGTGGGTGGCAGTCATGATGGGAAAAGAATCTGAAAGTGAGAAAAAAGATCTGATGGATCGCATGTTAAAATATCTTCATTAAATTTTAAGAAATGCCGGAAAGCAGGAAAATACACGCATGAGGAAGAATGCCGTAACCTGCACCGGCATTTTTTGTTGACAATTATTTTATGGTCTGCTATGATAAAACATGCGTAAAAAAGTAACATTTTTTTTATGCTGCAGATCCCTTATAATAGTAAGAGCAGGCAACCGTAGTCTAATGGATAGAACACAGGACTCCGACTCCGGCAATGCGGGTTCGATTCCCGCCGGGTGCATTTTGACAGTCAGATAGCAGGCGGCATGTTATATGTTACGCCTGTTACATATTTTATGGCGTTTTATACAACAAAAGGAAAGGGATGGAAAATACGATGGCTTCTTCAAATGTTGATGATAAATTAAAAAAAGATACAGAAAATAAAGAGACAGGCAATAAAGAAACAAATAAGATTCTTACATTTATAAAACAGAATGTGCGTTATATTACAGCAGGGGTATTGTTCCTTGCAATGGTACTTATTTTAGTAAAGGTCGGATCTCCGAAACAGCCACAGAATGGACAGAATGTTGCGGCAACAGAGGTAGCTTCAGAGGCATCAGATGACGCAAAACAGGAGTTTGAGGTGGATGCACATGAAGATGTAAATACACTGATCAACCAGTACTATACCGCATATGCAGCGGGAGACACGGATACACTTTCAACAATCGCAACCCCGCTGTCTGAAAATGAAAAAAGTTATATTTCCGTATTCAGCCAGTATGTAGATGCATACCAGAATATCAAATGCTACACAAAACAGGGGCTTGATGCATCTTCTTATCTTGTATCCGTTTATGTTGAAGTGAAATTTAAAGATGTAGATACGGTTGCGCCGGGACTGGATTTCTTCTATGTGCGCACGAATGAAGATGGCAGTGTATACATTGATAACCTTTACAGCCAGTACAATTTAAAGATTAAAGAAAATGCGTTAGATACAAGCATTCAGAACCTGATCAGTGAGTACGAGGACAGCGAAGATGTCAATACACTTCAGAAAGAAGTACAGGGTAAATATGACACGGCCATTGCTTCGGATGATAAGTTAAGTGAGATGATCTCCACGACGATTCCGAATGCGATCACTGAGTGGGCAGGCACGATCGTCAGCCAGAATACCGAGACAGAGAGCACAGAGCAGGCTCCGGAAGAAACAACAGAATCAGAGCAGACTGAGACACCGGAGGAGAATACGGAGCAGCCGGCGGAAGATACACCGACACAGGGTGAGCCGGATACCGTTTATGCAGTAGATACTGTAAATGTCAGAGCAGCCGCAGATACAGAATCCGATAAAATTGGAACGTTAGAGAAAGGCACAGCACTTACAAGAACAGGTACAGATGGAGAGTGGAGTGTTGTAAATTATAACGGACAGACCGGATATATTAAGACAGAGTATCTTACAACGAAAAATTCCGATTCTGATTCAGATAACGGTGGAAATGAAGAGCAGACGACCACAAGCAATTTTATAGCTGAGGGAACAGTCATTACGCTGAGTGATTCCATAAATATCCGTTCGGGAATGAGCGAGAACGACAGCAAGATCGGAACAGCTTTTTCCGGTGAGAAGGTCACGGTAGTTATGAGCTATGCAGAGGGATGGACAAAGGTAACCTGGAATGGACAGACCGGTTATATTAAGACTTCCCTGTTACAGTAAATGTTCAATATACAATGGATGGCACATTTTTAGTAACAGACTTGTAGCCACAGTAGAAATGGCGGAGACTTTAAAGATAAGTCTCCGCTTTTGTGCAGAAAGAGAAAGGTGAAAAATGCAGGAGCCAGTCAGAATCAATAAATATCTCAGCGAGGCAGGCGTGTGCTCAAGAAGAGAGGCGGACCGTCAGGTAGAAGCAGGAAATGTGACGATAGATGGTGTGGTTGCTTCCATGGGAGCAAAAGTATTGCCAGACCAGACGGTTCTTTTTTGCGGAAAGCCGGTAAAAAAAGAAGAGGAAATGATACTTCTGGCATTTCACAAGCCAACCGGAATTGTATGTACCGCTGAAAAGAGGGAAAAGAATAATGTCGTGGATTACATCAATTATCCGAAACGGATTTATCCGATTGGAAGGCTGGACAAAGATTCCGAAGGCTTATTGCTTATGACAAACAATGGTGACATTGTAAACCGCATCATGCGTGCCGGAAATATGCATGAAAAAGAATATATCGTCACGGTCAACAAGCCTGTGGCCGACAGTTTCCTGCGTGGACTTGCAGGAGGAGTTCCACTGGTGGAATTAAATGCCACGACGCGCAAATGCAAAGTATGGAGGATCGGGAAAAGGCAGTTTGGCATTATACTGACACAGGGATTGAACCGTCAGATCCGGCGCATGTGTGAATATTTTGGGTATAGAGTGGAAAAACTGGTAAGAACCCGTATCATGAATATTGAACTGGGAGATTTAAAAGCCGGAACTTACCGCGAGGTAACTCCGCAGGAATATAAAGAGTTGATGAGGCTGGTAAAAGATTCATCAAATACGACAGTGATTCACGGACGGGATGGAGGAGACAGATGACACCGGAAGAACAGATCAAAGAGTTAAGGGATAAGATCAATTATCACAGTGACAGATATTATAATCAGGACAGTCCTGAGATCTCTGATTATGAATTTGACATGCTGATGCAGCAGTTGAAAAAATTAGAAAAAGAGCATCCGGAACTGGTGACAAAAGATTCTCCGACACAGCATGTCGGCGGCACGGCAAAGCGGACTGCCGGAGTCTTAGTGCATCACAATGTGCCGATGTTAAGTCTTCAGGATGTTTTCTCAAAAGAAGAGGTCGTTGATTTTGTAGAGCAGATGAAAGAGCAGCTTGATGATCCGGAGTTTGTGGTCGAATATAAGATTGATGGGCTGTCCATGGCGCTGCGTTATGAAAATGGCGATCTTTCACTTGCATTGACGCGCGGTGATGGTGTGAATTTTGGCGAGGATGTGACCGCGAACGCAAAAGTGATCTCAGATGTCAAAAAGAAATTAAAGGACAAACCGGAATATTTGGAGATCCGTGGGGAAGTCTACATGAAAAATGAAGATTTTGACAGAGTCAATGAACAGCAGGAACTGCTTGGGAAAAAGATTTTTGCCAATCCGAGAAACTGCGCAGCAGGAACGCTGCGTCAGCTTGACAGCCGCGTGACAAAAGAGAGAAAACTTTCCATGTTTGTATTTAATATCCAGCAGGTGCGTGGCATGGACATTATGACTCACACGCAGGGATATGAATTTTTAAAGAGACAGGGCATCCCGATCATTGAAGATTACAAAGTATGCAAAACGGCGGATGAAGTCTGGAATGCAATTACAGCGATCGGAGAAAACCGTGGAAATCTCGGCTACGATATCGATGGTGCGGTCATTAAGATCAACCGCTATTCGGACAGGGAACTGCTCGGAAATACATCAAAAGTTCCAAAATGGGCAATCGCATACAAATATCCGCCGGAAGAAAAGGAAACAAAACTGCTTGATATTGAACTTTCCGTTGGAAGGACCGGAAGGATCACACCGACTGCCGTGTTTGAGCCGGTGCGCCTGTGTGGAACGTCTGTTTCAAGGGCAACACTGCACAATCAGGATTTCATTGATGATTTAGATGTCGGCATTGGCGATACGATCGTGGTTTACAAATCCGGAGAGATCATTCCGAAAGTAAAAGAAGTCCGCAAGGAAAAAAGACCGGACGGCTGGAAGCGTTTTATGATTCCGGATGTCTGTCCGGTCTGCGGTGCAAAGACGGAACGTGAAAAAGATACTGCGGATATCAAGTGTACTTCACCAAACTGCCCGGCGCAGTTAGAACGTCATATCATTAACTTTGTCGGCAGGGATGCCATGGATATCAAGGGATTTGGTACAGTTTATATTGAAGAACTTGTTCGTTTGGGGTATATTAAGGATATTGCCGATATATTTGAACTGAAAGATCACAGGGAAGAGTTGATCGAACAGGGTATTATCGGAAAAGAAAAGAATACAGACAAGCTTTTAGAAACAATCGAAAAGGCAAAAGAAAATGATGCATACATGCTTCTGACCGGATTTGGTATTCCGAATGTTGGAAAAGCTGCCGCAAAGACGATCATGAAACGTTTTTCTTCGATCCTTGATTTAGAGGATGCTGACAGGGATGCCCTGATGGAGGTGGACGATGTCGGGGAAGTCAGCGCAGACTGCATTTTCCGTTTCTTCCATGATGAAAAAAATAAAGAAATGATTGCCCGCCTAAAGTCTTTAGGTGTGAACATGGAAGCGGAAGAGACCGAGACGATCGATTCGGCAGTCAGTGGAAAAACAGTTGTCATCACAGGTACACTGCCGACACTTGGAAGAAAAGAAGCGGCGGAACTGGTGGAGAAATACGGCGGAAAAGTATCAGGATCCGTATCGAAAAAGACAGATTATGTTGTTGCAGGAGAGAGTGCGGGCAGCAAACTGGCAAAGGCACAGGAACTTGGAATCACGGTGCTCACGGAAGCAGAACTGTTTGTACTGCTTGGAATCAGCGCAGAGAATGGAGAATAGTGTGGCAAATAAGCTCGATAGCTTATTTGCCACACAGATATTTGTTTCTGAGCAAAACAAATATCTTTTATGGCAGACAGAAATTTGAAATTTCCGTCGCCGCTTCGCAACAAGTTGCTCAGAGAATGGAGAATGTTATGCCAATTAAAACACAGAGTGATTTACCGGCGAAAGAGATATTGGAGAAGGAAAATATATTTGTTATGGATGAAAGTCGAGCAACACATCAGGATATCCGCGTTATTGAGATTGGAATCCTGAATTTAATGCCGTTAAAAGA
>ERZ791825.834-NODE-834-length-20296-cov-2.922089_pt1 | contig 20296 bp, 17 predicted proteins | sample MGYA00510298_ERZ791825 | MGnify/ENA primary metagenome ERZ791825 (study PRJEB30046, sample SAMN00792010) | human gut metagenome | study: EMG produced TPA metagenomics assembly of the A metagenome-wide association study of gut microbiota in type 2... | reverse complement strand
GTTGAAGAGCATGTCTTCCCTCATGTAGGCATGTTTGAGTTAATCTACTTGGTTCTTTTCCATAGAGTGAATATTCGTCAAACTGAGAAACATTAATATCTATTTCTCTTGTTTCAGGATCATATGCACCTAATACCACACCTTCTTCACCTGTATAGAGAAACTTGCCATTAACTTTACAACTATCGCGATTGCTTTCCATTGCCATACAATTTTCAAGACTCTGGAAATAATCTATCTTCTCATCATCAGAAAGGCTACGCCATACCTCAGGATTCAATGTATTCAGGATTTCTTTATATGTCATAAAAATCCCTCCTATCTCATCCACTGAAGAGCGTTTTCAGCCTCTATAGGAGAATGTCGATACCAATCAATAAATACAAGTGCAGCAGGATATTCAAAGGAATGACTCTTCATCAATCCACTTGTAGTATATTTTCCCTCTATAATTTCCTGATACTCTCCGGTATTAACTAACTGTCGTACTGCACCCCTTAAGTCTTCATCCGAGAAACTGCAGATATCCTTTGCAGTCTCTCTAGCTTCAACTTCTGTATACTTAAACATTTCAATCAATAAACTTTTTATTTTCTCTTCCATAATCCACCTCTCTTTAGCCAGAACATAAACCAGCAATAATCGCTATCAATATCGCTATAGCAAAGATAGCCGCTAAAATATACATAACAATGATTACGATTAACGCAACCACTGCCAAAGCTATTCCAAAACCAATAGCAAATCCGAAACCAGTTAACTGTGAAAGAATGTAATCATACCACTTATAATCATAAGGATAACTATTTGCTCCTGACCACTTCATTCCGTAAAGCACAACTCCAACAATGGCAGAAATCACACTTCCTACTGCACCAATCCACATTACCCATTCCTCTCCAACTAATGAAAGATAAATAGGTGCATACGCGTACATGCCCAAAAGTATATGCATAATGATAGCAATAGTAACAGTAATGCCCCAAAACCACTCTGAGTTAATTGGCTTTGTGTTAATCGAATGTGTATTTAGAGCATTTCTAAACACGTTATTCGATGAGGAATTACCCATTGGTTTAGTTGACGTAGCAACACTACCATTTGCGTTGTTATTTCCACGGTTTACGTTCATCTGCGGTGTAACTGTTCCGCCCATAGTCTTAATAAGGTTCTTCTTACCTCTATCAGATGCCAGACAATACGGGCATGCTTTCAGTTGGTTCCAATAATAGTGTTTTGATTCAACATGGCATCTTGTTGTTTCATTCTTGTATTTTACCAATGCTTGCTTCCACTCAGTTGCAGACGGTCTTGCAGAAGGATTAGTATGACCATCCACAAAAGCTCTTTCGAACATCTTTCTCAAATAGATAGGAAGGCATGTAATGTCAGGCGCCCAATCAGGGGTAGTAAAGTTAGCTACCGTAGTAAAGAACGGCGTTTCTCCTTTTTCCACTCTTTTATCAATAGATGGTGCTGGTGTAGATCCAACATTCTTGGTATGTTTTTTGCAAGTGAATGGATGACATCCATTCATAAGCATTCGAAAGCAATGAATTGCCAACGAAAAATTATCAGTTTCCTTAGTAAAGGTAACTCCACCCTTAGCAAAATACTCTGAATAGGTTGTACCCTTACATCTTTTCATCAATTCTGGTGCAACATAACCAGGTGCGCACACTACACACGGATAAACAGACTTTCCCGAACTAAAATGATAAGAATCACTATCCACAAATTTGACATTACAATTATTATCAATCTTGATGTTATTAGGATTAAAATCCCCAAATATCTGACCACACGAGTGAAGTTTCTCCACAACGGTACATAAACTAATCAACGTTCTAATCTTCTCATCAGTAGTCATTCCTGCATTTGTCTTCTGACTTAACGAATAGATATCATCGAGTTCGAATTTCGCAGTAATTCTTGACATGCCAAAACCAATGAATTCCTTCGCCTTGTTAAACAATGGGGCAAGAGGCCATGCAATATCATCTAAAATATGAGTATTTCTGAATCCCAATGTTTCACTCAGACTAGACATTTCACGAATTTTACTCTCACGCTCTTTTGCATCAGCTTTCGATAAATATATTTTGGCAACAACATTGTTATAACCAATAATATTGTATACCGCCCCTTCTCCACCGGATTTTATCGCAGGTTCCTGAAGGGTAATCATTTTTCCTGAAAGAGTGTATGCATCCATTTTTCCTCTCCTCCTATCCGAAAATAATACTTATATAATGAGCAATCCATACATAAAAGCTCATTTTTACTGCTTTACCGATAAAGCTAGCCAACAAAAATTTGAATGGATTCATTCGAATACTTCCAGCTATAATTCCTGCAACATCAAATACAGGAAATGGAACAAAAGCAAATATAATAACCCACAAAAAAGAATGCTTTCTAAACTTCGTCAAACTTGATATCTTCTTAAATCGCCTGACAAGAGAAGTTCCTTCCACACCTATCATATAACCGGTAAGTTCTCCCAAAGATGCGCCTATAGCTCCTACTATAATCACGTTGATTGGATTCAAGATATATGAATATTCCAATACAACCAATAGGCTTGAAGAAGGAAGAAGTACCGTAGAATTCATAACAAAACAGGTCAGTAATAATCCCAATAGCGTCAATGGCATCCACTGCTTCAAGATGTCCTTAAGTTTCCAGGCAAGTAAGCTAACAAGTATAAATAAAACAAGGGCTATTACATCACCCAAGACCGAGCCCTTTTTCTTTATACTTTTATGTCTATGTGTATTGTCTTGGGTGATATTTTTTTTATTTCTTCAACCTTCGGTTTGGATTGTAGAACAAACAATTCATCTACCTTATCTACCAATGTATGAATTGCTTTCCCCGCAGCAGAAAAATCAACCGGAATATATAACTCTGTTCTATCTTTAGCTTTATCAACTCCTACTGTATCCTCACCACTGCTTTCAGCAGAATTCTGAGTAGTTTCTTTAATTCTCTTGTCTCTCTCATTTGCTAATTCTTCCCAATCTGGAATAGCATAGTAGGACTTTTTTCTTCTTAATGGTTTAGCTTCCGAGTTGATAATAACAACGATAGTCTTATCATCATCCAAACGCTTTTGAGAGAAATTTCTCATGTATCTATTAGCTTCTCTCTCAAGATTTCTCACCTCTGAATCGTCAAGCCCGAAGTGATTTAAAAACATCTCAACAAAACCAATGTTAATCTGTTGTTGATCATTTTTAAGAATAGGTGGACACGCCTGCTCCCACACTCCATCTGTCATAAGCATCACTGAGACAACATTTCCCTTTACCTTTCCAAACTCCCAATACTCTGGTCCAAAGCAAAGGGGATATACATTGTTATCTTCATCTCTCTGCTGTTCTGTAATCTTGTAATACCCACCATCATTACTACCAACAATAAGTCCACTATCACCAGACTGACCATAATAGAGCGTCTTGCCATCGTAAATAACCGTACATAATGTGCAGTCGTATTGATCCACATCATTTCCTTCACTAATAGCTGTTTTCTCAACCAAAGCATATGCTTTTGTGTATGCTCTTTTCAGAAGGGAAATCACCTCATGTTCGGTCATCTCTGGCTTGTAATTCTGTTTACAAAATGTAACGACAAAACTAGATGCAATCTTTGCCCCTTTGTCAGAATGTGTTTCACTTCCTAATCCATCTGCTACTGCTGCAACAATTACCCCATCAGGTGTTTCTCTTATGCAATATGCATCCTGGCAAGGAATACCATTTTTAATATGATATGGACCAGGAATATTTACTTTATATTTTGAAAACTTCATCGCCTATAACACCTCCAAAGGTGGGAGAGGTTGCTTATCCTCTCCCAAAATAAATTAAGAAAGCCAATCATCTGGATTGATCTCTGCCAGCTTCACATTACATTTCTCTTTTTTGAACGGATTTTCTTCATCCTTGATATGTACCTTTGCACCTGGAGCGCTAGTAGATGCAGCTTTAATACTAACAGTCATAAAGTCAAAAAAATCTGTAAAGTCGAATCCATTCTCATCCACGAGTTCGAAAATAGGTCTCTCACCCATAATCTTTGCTGCCGATTCTTTATCATAACCAGGTACACCCAAAAACCACGGAAGCATCTTTCCAACCCTTGTTCTTTCTCTATATTCAGCTGAAATTTGGTCGATATTGCCGCCATACCCATCACTAAGAATGATGACATATGGTTTCTTAATTTCTGGCACTCCAATCTCTCCCAATAAATTCGTGTCTTCTCTAATTTTGTCTTTTGCAAATGACAATGCTCCAGATAAATTAGTTCCACCTTCCGCTCTTAATTCGACGGGCTTCATCTCTGTAATAGGACACCAATTCTGCACAACTTCTACCTCGTCATTAAAAGCTAATACGCAAACACGTACGCCAGCTGCAGCCTTAGGATCTTTACAAATATCCTCTTTGGCACGATTAATAGATTTTTCTACGTTTCTGATAGCCAAACCAGACATTGATGCGGACTTGTCAAGCAAAAACAACACATCCATCTGTGCCTCGCAAGGATTTTCAGGTGGTAAAATTCTGTCATCATCAAAGTTAAAATTCATTCCCATTTTTGTATCCTCCTTCGTTTTAGCCTAATAGGCCAATCTTTTACTAATCATCTTTTTAATTTCTGTGGCACTTAATTTTTACAAGTGCCACAATGTTTTCTTTCATGAGGCAATATGCGTCTACTCCTAGTGATCCGGATGAACCTCATGACCATATCCTTCTCTTTCATTCCACCACTCATGGTGATGGTATCCAGGCTGATCTGCTACCGGTGAGATGATATCCAAACGAGTCATATGACCGTCATCTCCGTATTCAGCCTTACCACGGTGTTCGTACCCCTCCTCACCATATACTGCATATCTGTCCATACCATCGCGCTGCTTGTAATAATCCTTGCTCATGACTAAGTCCTCCTTTTGTTTTCTACTTATATGACGTATGTCAGATGATAATCTCCATTGTTATTCGCTAGAATCTAATAAATCTTTTGTGGCACTTCTGACCATATGCAAAAGTGCCATATCCTATAACTCCTAACTAAGATCAGGGAATACAGATTTAATAACCTGCGAAACATGAGTCACAGGAACGACTTCGCAATCAAATTCCTTAAGTTTTTCCTTATCAAGATGCTCATAATTCTGCATAGGAATGAATACCTTGCTACAACCAGAATCATACGCTGCCTGGATTTTCTCCATGGTTCCTCCGATAGCAAATACGCCACCAGTAAGACTGATTTCACCTGTATACGCAATGTCGTATGGCTTCTCATTCATGATTGGCTTATTAATAGCCGCTGATAAGATGCTCATAAGAAGTGCTACCCCTGCACTAGGACCATCCTTTGGAACACTACCTTCTCCAAAATGAACGTGAATGTGCTTTCCCTTAAGGAGATCTGGATACATTTTTTTAATGCAAGTCACAGCAATTTTTACAGAATCTGTTGCTGTTTCTTTAGGTAAACCTGTCATTTCAAGAGATTCATCTCCATCAATAAGAACAGTCTCAATTGCAAAGCTTCTTCCCATATTTCCATTACTTACTGCGAGTGCTTTGGAAATACCCGGAATGGTTCCATCCTCAGGAAAATTTCCTCTTGGAATAGGTATCTCACCAAGATACTTGCAAACATCATCCTTATGAATTCTCACATTTACAGCATCAGCATTTCCCACCTGGTCTACTAATTTTGATGAGCAAATTCTCTGCATTGCCTTTTCTGCATCACGGACGCCAAAGGATGTCGCATATGTCTTAAGAAGAAAATCTTCCGCCTCATCATCAATGGCAATTGACACCCCACTTGCAGCGTAGCATTTCTCTAACTTTGGAATAATATAGTCACTTACAATCTGACTCTTCTCACTTCTTGAATAGCCATCTACATCAATTACAATAAAACGATCTCGCACAACCGGAGCTACCTTCGACCAATCATTTGCAGTTGCAACAAAGATAGACTGTCTAAGATCTACGGGAACATCCACAAAATTATCTGTAAATTCTCTATCCAATAAATCAAGAAGAACATCAGCAAACTCAGGCTTAAGCTTATCGATTTCATCTAACTGGACTACAGTTCTAAGAGAACCAGCTTCCTTGTAACCCTTCATGATTCTGCCAGGTTCGCTTCCAATATATGTACTTGAAAAACCACGAAGTTCCTTAATATCTGCAATACCATTAAGAGAAATTTTCACGTAACGATAGTCCATTGCCTTCGCAATATTCTCAACAATGGAAGTTTTACCTATACCATATCCTCCACATAACGCCAGGTTGCTGTTAAGACTATTCCCCTGCAAATATGCTGTAAAATAGATATTAGTTACTTCCTTAATTACTTTATTCATACCAAAAAGATTCTTATGAAGTTCACTCTCTAAATATTTTGGATCAAACTTATCCAGAAATGTCTTAGCTTCTGTTCTGCAAGTCAAAAGATAATCCAATTTCTGACGTTTCTTTTCTGTGTCAAAACGATCCGTGTCCGAATTTGAAGATTTCTTGGTTGCACGAATACACTTCTTAATCTCTTTGGCAACTGGAACAGAATAATGCTCCCTATTTCTTCCAAAGTAAAGCGCCGGAGTTTCTTCTATCAATTCAGCTAATACACTGTCCACATACTCTGGTGTAATTTCGTTCTTCACATCAGCATTGCCCTCTCCAATGATACGGCTTACGATTCTCTCAATATTGTGCTTAAGATCTCTTGCACCATCGTCTTCACAATAACGCGTAATAATACAGTGAATAGCTTCATCTGTGAAATCTACATTTGTTGCCTCAATATTGTAATTTCTTAAAACATCCGAAATAAGAAATCGCTTTGCAATTTCACACTTGTCATCACATGAGTAATCATCCAAATAAATCACAGCATTAAAGCGATTCATAATTGCTTCCGGGATATTCTCGACACTATTAGCAGTTGCAATAAAAATGGTGTTGTCTGTTTTCACAGTGCACTGAAGGAACTTATCATAATGATCCCCTAAGAAAACTCTCAAGAATACATTCATAGGGTCTCCTTCTTTAGATGATCTGTTCATCTTGTCGAACTCGTCCAAACACAGCACCATCTGAGATGTGCCATGCGCTGCAAATGCCTTTACAATAGCACCTGCATCTGCACTGTCATATCCAGGATCAAGCCCTTCAATTTCAAGTGGACAAGAAAGACCATTCATTGGAATACACTCAAACGGAAGATTCATAGCTTCGGCAATTGCCATCATAAGTGAGGTCTTGCCTACACCAGGTTCTCCAACAAACAGAACATTACAACCTTTTTTTTCCGCTCTTTCAATTGAGCAAAACAGGTCTTTAATCTGTTTTTTCGCTTTATCCATCTTATAGAACTTCTCATTTAATTTCTTTTCAAAAGGTTCGGCTTTGACCGGAACCCTCTTCTCGCAACTAGATGCAATTCTGAAAAGATACTGAAGTCTCTGATCGACTTTATGTTTTGAGGTTTCCTTGTCCTTAAACATACCCTCAATGGCTCTCTGTGTATCGGGAGTATAGGTTTCCTTTGTGAGTGCATATTTGAGTACCATCTCCTGTCGAGTCTGAAAAGCAATATCTTCATCAGATTCAAATCTGTTATAGTGATTTGTACCAAGCTGACTGAGAATTGCTTCCTGTTTTGCTGATTCCAATTTGTAAAAGGTTTTGATAGCATTAGCTCTTCCAAAAAGGCTCTTTACCATCATAAAATTCTGTTTTTCCTCGTCACGAATAATTACAACTGGTACATAAACAGGATGATCCTCGGCTCTGATCGCAATTACATACAACATTTCACCTCGAGGAATCTTTGCTCCCACAATACTTCTACTATAAACAGTCTCCTTGATAGGAATAAGGCTAACCTTTTCCTTATCTAACGTAATCGAGATTGATTTTGTCTCACTATCAATTCCACAATACTTTCCACTAAATTCGACAAGGTTGTTTTTTACATCCTTACTAGCCTTGGCTTCATAAATATTGCCAGAACCACCTCTCATCATGCCCATCGCCTGTGAAGAGATATCAAATTTTGAAGACACCATTGCCTTTGCGGCTTCAATAGCCTGTTCTCTGCTTTTTGTCATATCACCCCCTCCTATTCTTCTGTTCCTGTTGCATTTAATTCATCATCTACAAATGGGAGAAAGGTATCTTCTCCAATCGTCTTGGAATTCGTTTCCTCATCGTCCTTCTCTTCTGCTTCTTTCTCCTTCATTCTCATAAACTCCTCGAAAGAAGGAATTCCATGAGGTCTAGGAATATCTCTATCTAAAAAGTCGAATGAAAATTCATCATCGTCTTCTTCATCGTCATCAGCGTTTGATAATGATTTACGGTCATGAATAAGTCTCTTAAGGAATTCCTCTCTCTCGTCTTTACCCTTATGCAAATCTTCACAGCCATAAATAACAGTATCTTCCTCTTCATCTTCTCCATTAATCACCGCAAGAGACTGCTCAAGAAGAGTTTTGTATAAATTCTTAACATCCTTTGACACCTTACCCACTGCAAGGTGATTTAATCTGGTATATGCCTCCTGGGCAGGATGTACTAATGACATCAGATAAATCCAAAAATGTTCTTTATTGAACTCCTCTGCTTTCCCAAGAAGATATGAATATTCCATTGTTGCTTCACCATCATCAAGGTCAAGATTCATAAGAGAAAATGCCTTATTCTCGTTAAACTGAGCCATGTATAAACAAACAAGCGCTAATGTATTACACTGTACTCTAAACGGGAAAGCGAGTCTGAAAATAACCTTCTCATTCTGAAGGATAATCATCATTCTGAACACCTTGTTTTCTGCGCCAAATCCTACTTCAATCATTTTGGCTCTATCTGGATCATACGAATACTTGAGTCTATGTTCATCTAATGTAGCCTTGATGCACTCAAGGATTTTCTCTTCTTCCGCTCCAAGTCGCTTCTCGTTCTCTTCAAGTTCCTTAATCTTTGCATCGATTCTAGCAATAAGAGAATCCACATCAAATCCCTCTTCAGACTTCATTACCTCATCTTCAGTTACAATTAAATCACCTTCTACAAGCTTGTCCTGCTTCATTTCCATTTCCTCCGCTTTGTTTGTACTCATTTCCATTGTGTCATTTAATCCTTCATTATTACTCTTCATCGGTTTTCCCTCCTTAATCTATCTTGCTAAAATGATTCCCGTAGATGTTCTACCATATTCCTCTCCAATCACTGGCTGATACTGGTATGACGACGCAGGCTTAAATCTCTCCACAATTATTTTATTCTCAGGAACTATTATTTTTCTTTGCAATTACTAGAGGTGAATACTCAATCATTTGGATTTCGATATTGTTCACAAGAGACTGTTTCTTCTCCTCATCAAAACTATTAATTAATACTGTGTTCATGATTTTTTCCTCCTGTTCTTTTGTTGATATCAGTATCACTCCTAATCAGTAGAACATTCAGTAACCAACTTCGATAATTTTGGTGGCAGATTAGTAGAAAAATGGTAGAAAAAATAAGAGCTAAGGATCATTGTCCCTAGTGGCTCTTGTCTACTTATTTATATTACTTAATCGTCAGAAAGCAAATCTGCCAAATCAGAGTTTGCCGATGCAAGTCTCATCTGTAAGAGAGCATTTCTAAGCGCATCAGCATCATAACGATTTAAAATCGTTGCAAGCAAAACTGTTTTCATCCTGAAATCATCATACTTTTCAATTTCCTTTAACAGCAATGATGCTCGCTCTGTTTTCTGTTGCAGGTTTGCCCCTAAAATAAAGTTTATCTTATCTATACCCTCTTCTAATCGCTCAACATACATTGCATACTCGTCGTTTTCCATCTTTATGCCAGATGTTAAATCAACATGAGCATATGGCAATCTTTTATCAATACAGCAATCAAAAATAGCAAACGCTCTTGCACCATCATCTAATAAATTTTTATCTGTAAGAATATACTTCGTCAATTCTTCATAGAATTCTTCTTTAGTATATCCAGCATTAAGCATTTCTTCCAGATGACCATCAACGATTCTCTGATATCGTCTCATGTAAGCACGCTCATTCTCATCGCTAAAAACAACCGGAATATCTAAACTCCCATCCGTTTTTGTATTCCTATATCCACGAATAAATGCTTCCATTAATTCTGGTTGTTCCTCCTCTCCTACCTTCGAAATAATTTGATATCCCGCGACGCACAGATTAATATCAGGTTTTGCATGCGATAAAAGAAAGTGTAATTTTTCTAAATTGGTTTGTTGTGCCATAGTATTCCTCTCCTTTGCATTTTATTTTATTGATTCCGGAAATATCATATTCATCTGTTTTTCTATATCTTCCTTTGTCTCGAAAATATTTAAATCTAACTCTGCAAGCCACATACATACGATATAGCCTTCAAGTTCTTCATCTTGTTTTAATCCAAACCACCAACTAGCAGCATCTAAAAGATGCCCCGTCTCTTTATATTTCAAGAGAAATTGGAAGCCTTTGTTGTAATCATATTGGCCATTATCATAAGATATATACAAAGCATAATTCACTAAGGAATACGGTTCTTTTTCCTCTATACCTGGCTGTAGTAACGTTTCAACAGAATAGGTAACTCCATCATACACTACCGTAGATATTTCTCCTCTTCTTAACATATAAGCCAAATTGTTACGTGATGATAATAGCTGAAAACTTCTAAGATATCTCTGCTTAGCATCTTCATATCGCCCTTCTGCATAGTAATCAACGTACTCCTCTTCATCTGGTAAATTTGGCATCGAAAAATCTCCAAGGAGATCTTCTATTGAGAAATTCTCATCATCCTCAATATTTAAGCTCATATTAAAATTACTCAGTTCAAGTTCCTTTAATATTTGCTGTCCTTCAGGTCTATAAAGTTTCATTTGAGAAATACTCTGTTCATATATGCCTTCTAAATCATCACTTCTAAGTCTTTGCTTCACCTTGTAATCACTTGCTTTTTTCTCGATTTCACAAATCAACTTATTTCGTTCGTCATATCCTATTTCTGATAGCATAATCAACAGCTTAGCCGAATAAATCTTGTTTATAATATTTTCCGTTTCATTATAAATCGCACGAATTTTATCAAGTAGAGGTATCATCTCAATATTTAACTCTGCAGACATATGCTTGCATTCTTCTCCAAAGAAACAAGGGTATAAGGCAATATGTTCTATAGATCTTGTAAAGCTATCCTCTTGCTCGTCATACAGTTTTCCATCATTTAAATACTCTGAAAATGCATTTCTCAAAACGACATCAAAAACATCTTCCCTAAACCAAATGCTGTGATAATCCTTTGTAGCACCAATGGCAAACACATCTACAAATACAGCTAAATAATCTCTGCGAATTTCATCCTTCTTGTAATTAATTATCCCACCCAAGATAAAATCTGCATAACGATTTAATTGGCTGACCTCGATCCCATATCCATAACGTGCTGCTTTTTTACATCTAAGTAACCACGTTGCTATAATCAGAATATTAATTGCTATAACATCCGACTCAAGACTATTTTTTTCTATTAAGGTATCAATCTGTTTATAAGGATCTTCCTCATATCCAAGTATTGCGGCAATAAGCATATAGCAATCGGAATATCCTCCCGATTCAATCGCCTCTTGTCCAACAGAACATACTATTTCTTTTACCAAAATCTGCTGTTCTGTTAACTTCTTGGAATTAAAAATCATCTCAATGATATTTGTATTGATAAAATTAGCAAAAAAGGTTTTTAATGCCAGACGTATATACTTTTCTCCAACTGCACATTGCCATATGCAATAAAAAACTGTTGTTGCTATTATATCTCTAAATTTATCTCTACTCTTTTCTAGCAATCTCTCACTTTTTTCTATCGCAATTTGCAGAAACATTTCGTTACTGTATTGATCATTCAAATATAACAGTTCATTTAAATCTACTTTTTTCGAGTTAAAAAGTTTCCACTTTTTTTCATCTTGAACAATCAATTCTATTAATTTTTTACGCTCATTTTCATCAAAATTTACTCCTGGAATAATAGCGAGTTCAATCAATCGGGAAACGTAATAATTATCGTCTCCAATCGAATCATTTTCGGACAACTCAAATAACGTGGTTATAATATCATCTCGCAACTCAATATCAATTATTGCAATAATCTTATATATTTGATTCCAAAAGTCATCCTTTTCTAAAATATGTTCTTCAATATATTCAAATTTACTCTTCTTTCGTGTTTCTCTGGAAAAATTATTTGTTGATATACAGTATGCAACCAAATACGCCTGATACTGTCTATGCACAAAATCAAATCCCTCCGTGCTCTTACTTACCAAGTGACTACGACATAAAAACTGTATAAATTCAGCTATACTTTCCGCATTTTCGGACCATTCTTGCTGATAATACCTTTTTAGATCTTTTCTTGCCTCTAAAATATAACGCGTCAAAGTTTCTGGACTTACTATTATTTTTTCTTTTTCAGAAGTAGCCATCTTATATGCGATTTGTGATAGTTGTCTCATTACATCTTCATAATTATATCGAGCATAATTATCCCATGTTAGCCACAACTCGATAGATCTTCCATATATCTTTGCATAATCAGAGGGCAGATAACTATCATAACTACTAATCATCAATAGACTCGTTAATTCTAAAGGATTTGAAATCAAATTTTTGACATTTGAATTTTTATACAATGGGACAAGGAAATCCTTCTCTACATCGAGTTTCTTATGACCACTTACTTTATTTAATGCAGCGTACCACTTTTCAGCAAACACTCTAACAGTGTCCCTCTGCAGCCCCTCTATAACATACTCTTTTGCTGACAACTCGATGCCTTCTCTGTCTATTTTAGTGTCCTTTACATTTTCCATATACTCACGATAACGTGAAGATAAATAACAATGGTTTCCTGCTGAAAAAGAATCCAAACCCATTAAAAATCTATTTCTAAACGTATTACTCGAAAACTCTTCAACACTATCTACAATATATACTTTTTTTTGAATACCATTAAACAAACTCTCAGCATCTAAATTATCAACATCATCCATTATGAAGCTGATTGTATCGATAATTACTTTCTTAAAGCCATAATTGCTCTCAATGTCGGGATAATCCTCCTCTTTAAGCTCTCTGGCACTGATAAAAAATGGACATGCTCCAGCAGTGACTCCTAATTGACTACAAATCGCCTCAATACTCTCCGGATCATCAAACATGCCATCCTTATATCCGAACAAATCAATGTAATACTTATATGCTAATGCTAAGCTATACATTTTTAGCAGGGTAGTTTTTCCACCTCCAGGAGCAGACAAAAACCATTCCCAATTTAATTCCTCTTTTTCTGTCACTGCTGCATTTGAAACATCTTTTGTTGATATTTCGATTTTATTATCTATTATTCCAGCATCAGCTTTTTCCTCGGCCTCCAATTCGGCAATTTTTGCATCGATTTTTGCAATCAGACTATCAATGTCTACAGAATGATCAATTCTCTCAATTTGCTTATCTGTAACTCCGGTTTCCTCTATTCCAGACTCATCACTTTCTCTATTCTTTGAAAAGCGTTCATCCCAAATAGAACTTTTTGACTTTTCATATAAATCTCTTTCAACAAAAGAGAGGTGCGTATATATATCTGGCAATTTAATCTCTGAACCACCAGCCATCATTGCTGCAGGAATCGAAAATGCATCATATACTTGACAATACTCTATTACTTTTCTCAAATATAATTCCAATAATTCGTTGCTTTCCATTTATACCATCACCTCGCTTCTTCCTTATATCGTTTAACAGCTGGTTTATTCTCGTTAAGTTCTGTATTAATAATATGCTCAAACCACACTATGCAATCAGAATCATCACTAACATTACGATTAGTAAATACATTATCTCCATAATATTTTAGAAGAATCTGAGCGATTGCATCTTGTATTAATTCTTTTTCCTTAACAGAGCAACTTTCTGAATCCCATTTTTCTCTTAAATATTTGCTAAAGATTTCCACCACATCAAATCTGTAATCTAAGGCATTTGTACCAAATCCCTTAAAAAATCTTGTGTCAGAAATATGTAAAACCAACGCAGATGCAACAACCATTACACTGTACCGGTATTCGACTGCGATATCTTCTAACGCTTGTACCACTACATCCTTACAATTTTCTTTTGCAAAATATCTTAATATATGCCGTGCCGCCAAGTGAAAAGCATAAGTTAATGTTGTGAATCTAATTCTATTATTCACATATTCCATTAGAGCAACGTTTGTAAAAAATAATTCACCAATTTCCTCATCATTTTTATTGTCATTAGCAAACACTCTATTAAACTGCTTATCTCCTTCAAAAACGATAGTATCGATGCAACCTTGTACCAATGAAAGAACTTCTGAATTCAAAAAAGGTAGCCCTTCCCCATCTTCAGAAAGACACAAGTATTTGTATGCAATTTGTTCATACACTCTCTTATAATGGTCAATATATACAGCTAACTCACGAGAATTGTATCTTAACATCATTTGCTCAATAATTCTTTCAATTGAAACAAAAATATCACTATTATTATGATACTCTCTAATAATCCATACAATTATTGCCGGGGTACAAACTATTTCAGAAATATAAGGATTTTCGCTTACATACAAATACATTTTTTCAATATCAATGTTTTTGTAATTTTTCGTATATGCACATATATAACTCCTAAAAACAGCGGAATCCTCAATTATATTTCGGTTTGAAATCGTATACTTTCGGTAACCGCCAAGCTCGATTTGCCAAAACAACGGTCTAGATGTCATTATTATTCTTGAATTGAATCCATACTCTTTGTCATGTTGAAATTCATTTAATTTTCCAATCAAAGACTTCCTATGTACAAATGAAACCTCATCAAGGCCATCAATTAGAATCACTAACTTTTTACTTAAATTATAATTCTTTATTAGCTCTATGAACTCACTAATGTCAAGAAACCGGTCTAATCTAATACTTTCAGTACTTGATAGTGTATTATAAATCCATTCAATATTCCCCACACTATCTAAACGTTCAAAATCAATATCCTTACACTCTAAGTATATGAAAAAGTTGTTTTCACCAATCCCATGGAATTTATTAATCTTATTATATTGTTCATGTTGTTTTTCAGTTAATCCCTCAATATATGAATAGTTTGCTGACAATAAAATACTTCGCATAAATGTGGATTTTCCATACCCGTTAGGCGCTTCTATCAAAATATTGGGGTTAAAATCATCCTTATGTTCAATATTCCACTTGAAATCAGCACCACTTTCTTGAAGGAGCGGAAATTGATATACCTCCCCGATAGATGCAACAATCTCACTATTCTTATTCTCTCCCTCTTTTTGCGCAGAAAGAAACTCATATCGTTTCCAAAACAAGTCTGCTATAAGCTTTTCATTCTTCTTTTTTATCTTGGGTAAAATTATCATATATGACCCATGCTGAATTCCATTTATCGTCCTATTTTTTTTATTTACAAACGTAATTTTATCATCATTAGTTTCTTTCCCCGGATTGCATGGTATTCCCTTCTTATTCAAATCTTTTTTTAATCTATAAATAAGAGTCTTTATTGAATCGGTTGGGTTTTTTTCATTAAAAGAAACATCCAATTTGCTAACCAAAGATGTAGTCAAACATTCTTGTCCTTCATTCTCTAATAACAAGACAAACAAATCCCACTGTTGGTCAGAAGGTAAAATGAAATTTTTATTTTTACCATCTTCAAAACGTATCTCTCTTTTTTCTTCATCAAAAATAATTGTCTGGTCTATGTTTAAATATTTCATTTGAACCTCCTAAAAACTAAAATTCCACTAATTTTCTACTCGACACACTGTTTTACATTACTGATACTTCCACCATTTCTATAAGAAAATCAAAGTACCTAAAGAAACGGAGGTAATTATCATGAAAACTAATACTAAATACATCAAAAGCACATCTCAAATCGCTCTTGAAAACATTCTCCATTTTGTAAATCATTCTGGCTTGCGTATTAGTCAATTAAAATCAGATACAAAATACTCTCCACTGTGCCATGACTTGTACATAGCTATCACTGGCGTCATTGAAGTTCTAATTCATGAAGAGAGCATTCATAATTTAATTGTAGGTATTGCACAGTCCTATGGTGCCCAATATTATGAGGATCTTCACGAATACGACACACTCTTTGAGGTGATGAGTGAAACCCTCATAGGGCTTATCAGCGTTATCACCAAAGCTTCTGGTGAAGTAAACAACATCGGCAGAGTTCGAATTGATACCTATCAGGACAAGGAACCCGAACAGTTTGTTTGCACCCTTCGCAACTATATCAAAAATAATATTTGCAGAGACCTTCGTCGTAAACTTAAGAATAGAACCAAGCACATCGAAACAGATACCGCCCTTTTCAACGACGATGAAAACGAAAAAGTATACAAGGCTGATTCTATACTTTACAATAAGCACGGCTTAGAAAACTCTGTCAGCCTTGCAGATGACATATGTAAGCGTGATTCATATGAACCGGATATGAAATTCTCTTTATTTAATGCTGTAATATCTAGATTTGGTACTCGCAAACCAGTTGCGGCTTATATCTACTTACTAATTATGGACTGCAATTACGATACAATGACAGTTGTTCGCAATTTAAAGAATACTACCAATTTCAATCAATTATTTCACACGCTTCTTCACAAAATTGAACTCGACTATGATGTTGATCTTAGTCCATACAACAATATTTGCTTCAATGCCGACAAATACCTTAGTTCATTTAGAAACATTGACGAAGAAAGCGCAAGAGCTCGTATAGACAGATTAAAATCAACTACCTGTAAAGACGTTATGGCATTAAAAGCCTTTAAGGTTGTAAAATCCAAACATGTTGAAATCATTGGAAATAATCTTTTTATTTAGTTTTCCTTTGCCCTGTTATCTATTTTAGATAATGGGGCTTTACTTCAAATCGACACCATATTCCATTATGTCATCTATTTTGCAATTCAGTACAAGACATATCTTTATCAAGATTTGCACACGTACATCTTCATTTTTTCCAAGTTTAGCCATTGCATTCGTGCTTATCTTTGCCATATGAACAAGTTCTGTTCTACTTAATCCTCTTTCACGCAAAATATCCCATAATTTATCGTAACTAATACTCATCATTATTCCTCTTAAAATCGACACAATATTACCTTTTTTATAATATCACAATCGCTTGAATATTGCAATTCGCAAGCATCACAAATATAAAAAAGTAGGATGTCCACCATCTCAAAAAAACACCCTACTACACCCACACTTATTTATCGTATTTCACAGTTAATTCATTCCATTTCTCCTGAAAATACTCCACACTTTTATTTCCGAGAATGTCTTCCTCTGTAAGAACTTCTTTAAGCTTAGCCCAGCGAAATCTTGTCTGCTCTCTCTGGTAGCGAACCACCGTACCACCAACAAACTTAACCCCCTTAAGCTCTACATCTCTGTCCGTATACGAATGACGGTCAGGTCTCTTAATCACTACATCTCCAACCTTAATATTCTTCGCATATCTTGCGTCCGCTTCAACAATATTAATAAATACTGAATCCACACTAAACTGCGAAACTGTCATTGAAGAATACTTTTCAGAACAACCAATTTCAATCAGCGCAAAGAACTTCTCAATGTCACTCATCTTATCCAAAAATAAATCAAACAACTTCTGAACATTGATATCCATCACATCATTTCTTAAATCCGGACCTTCATGATTTTTATCTTCAAAAGCCTCGCCTTCCATACCATCCTCTTCAAGCATCTGCTCAACCGAGACTCTTCCATCAAGATAATCAAGAATAGCCTTAATATCTCTTACAGAGTATTCAGGGCGTTCTTCTTGTATCATTTCAGGCGTAACGGTATAAATATCAAGGTGATATTTTGCTGCCAGTTTCTTCCTAACACCTAGAATCAGATTAAATTTCTTTTCCACATCCCTTGTAACTCCATGAATCCCGGCATAAGTAAGTACCAGAGCCTCTGAAGATAAATGCTTAAGAAAAGTTGAAAACTGATACTGCTTTTCTCCATCAACGAGATGCTTCGAATCATTAAAGCTAAGCAAATTATCTGAAATTACAATCTTAAAATTACTAATAAAATCTTCCTCATCCTGTCCAAAATCATGCTTTCTGGTGCAATGCTTTCCTGTTGTACGTTCCATTTCCTCCACTGCAAGCATCAATGCTTGCTGGTAAAGTTCAAGTTTCTCATCCTCAGATAATTCAACGCTATAATCAATACCATCTGCTGCAAGTACGTTATCCCTTATAGCTCTAAGGATTGCTGTTACTCTTGTCATGTAATCTGACAAAGACTCTAAGTTACTGTTAAATGTTAATGTTGTACGCATATTCTTTTCCTCCTGCGACTAAAAAATTTGTCTTGGGAGGAAGCGCAAACATCCTCTGGGTATTAAAATGGCTAAAAGAAAAGGCCTCCCTCCCGGTTGTTACCAGGAAGAAAGCCTTCGATTTTCGTATTCAGATAAAAAAATAAGACGTGAAAAACGCCCAGTCCTCGCTGGTAAATGTTTTTCACGCCTCTCTTGGGTCATGCCCGTGTATCGTGATGAGCACTAATTCAGTTGTATAGTGTTCTTGTAGCTGCTTAGATGTAAAACCTATCCCCAACAGCATGTTCCAACAGTTTCTTTTCTGTGTACTTCTTAAGCATTAATACACGCTTACAGCATGTACACTTGATAGTTACACTCGGTAATACCGGTGCATCATCGTTTCCTGTAAGAATATATGACATGTGCAGACTCTTCTTACAGTTCTTGCAATAAAATGTGATCTCTTGCAACAGAATTCACCTCCAATAAAGATAAATAGTAACGTTCATCTCATCGAGAAAAAAGGGAATTGTCATTCTCGTGCAAATGTAGCCATAGCCGTTGATCTAGCGGCTAATGAAGCGGGTTTTCCGTAAGACACCGAGCCCGTGTCCCCCACTGCAGAATACTCTAGCTGATCCCAAACATTCAATTTTATCGAACATTTGTTCTTTTTGTATAATACTCTGCATTGGAGATTTTTTCAAGTATTATTTTGCACTGCAAAACCTCAAAATCTCTCAAAGTTAGATTTTATGCGTATTTCAGCATAAAAAAAATTTTTATATTCCAATGTCTTTAGATGACATCGAATTGCAACAAAAAAACCGGTGCACATAAACAAAAAGGAAATCTATTCCTCAAATGTTTATATGCCCCGGCTAAGTGGTAGCTCGCTATGCGGCCCCTGGTGCTCAAGTAGCATCTATATGTTAACTTGCAAATTTCTTTGCAGAAGCTTTGTAAGCTGTTTTGTTGTCAAAATCCCAAAGGACTATTCTCTTACATACACTGCATCCACTCGACTGCATTCCAGTCGCTCCATAAATGTATGCCTTGCCCTTTCCACAATAGGGACATTCAATAATTCCTGTGGATTCAAGGTCATTAAGATTCACTGTATAATCTGCTTCCATTAGTCATCCTCCTCTCCATCCAACTCTACTGTATCAATTTCCTCAAAATTTAATGCCCCAACAGGGTATTCGCTTACGAAACCCTTAATTTCAAAAAGCTTCTGACATGAATCACAATTATATTCAAAATCAAATTCGTACAAATTTTCAGGTCCCATTCCTCTTTCTGAAGAAGACACGCTGCTTTCATCAGTAAGATCAATAATATTATCATGTTTGCAATAAGGGCACGTTACAACTCGTTGAAGGCTGATACCATCCATTTCATAATCTTCATATTCCTCAAAGTCTGAAATCGCTTCCTGAAGCTTTACCTTGTTATAGTACTCTTTTAAAGCTTGCCTAAAAACATCCGACTTAGCTTTATCTGTCATTTTGCTTGCATACTCCAGCATTTTATTCTCATCGTCATTCAATCGAACACGATATTGATTATCCCTGCTATCTTCTTTTTTGGGCCTTCCTGCCATTTTACCACCTCATTTTCGGATATCCAATAATTAGTGTATCTATATAATATCCGGATATCCATTAATTGTCAATAGTTGGATATCCAAAAATTAATTATTTTCTTCAATCCTATATTCTCTATAAATATTTCTAGGTTTCTGACTGAGCCATCCCACTATTTTTTCTGGAACAGTCTGGTCTTTTAACTTCACACCTAATACAT
>ERZ791825.832-NODE-832-length-20416-cov-2.693286_pt1 | contig 20416 bp, 24 predicted proteins | sample MGYA00510298_ERZ791825 | MGnify/ENA primary metagenome ERZ791825 (study PRJEB30046, sample SAMN00792010) | human gut metagenome | study: EMG produced TPA metagenomics assembly of the A metagenome-wide association study of gut microbiota in type 2... | reverse complement strand
CTCTTCCGATCTTGCTCCAAACCTTTCAGCGATATTCCTCGCCTGCATAAGCTCTGCACGGTTATTCTCCAGAATAGACAGCTGCTTGCTTACGCGCTGGGCGTCCTCCTGCAGCGCAGCTGTATACTGCTGTTTGATGGTTCCTTCCGGCAGAGTCTCGGCCTTGCGCATTTGCTCATCAATTTTAACCATCGTCTGCGTCAGCGGTTCGGTAAACTGCTCCACCTGCAGATAAGGCGTATCTGCTTGTACCTCATAGTTCATCATAGGGCGATTGGTGAGCTGATTTTCCGTCGGACTGCCATAAACACCACGAGAACCAACCGCACCCGCCGTACCAAACACCAAGCCGCCGAACGCGCCGCCTGCGGCGCTCTGGGCAAGCTCCTGCAGGCTGAACTTTGCGTCCGGATCCTGCGCCGCCTTATCCGCAACGTAGTTCATGAAATAGCTTGCGCTTTCCTCTGTCGCCTCCTCACCCATCTGGATGAGGATATTTTTTACGGCATTCACGCCGCCGGAGTGTAAAATCTTGCTCATCTGACCGAGCGGCAGTCTTTCACTTACTGCCTCGATCGCACCAGACGTCAAACCGCGCGTCAGCGACTCCCGCGCGCCGATCCCGCGCTCATTCAGTTCAAACGAGCGCTGACCGGCCGCCTGGCCGCCCATCATGATCGAGCCGACCGCCGGACCGACGACCGGAATCGCACTTGCCGCCATCACCGGCGCATTGCCCGCAAGGGAAATGCCCTGTTCGGTCAGCCAGCGCGGCGCAGGCGCTAAACCGGCCTCGGCGTTTGCCTGGGCCTCGTTCGCCTCGCGCAGCATGCGCTGAGACCATTTGTTCGGGTCTACACCTTTGTTTACGGTCAGCTCGTTCTTGCGCTTGCGTACATCCTGCAGCTGATCGTACACTGCCTGATAGTCTGTCGGAACCGAGCCGTCCGCTGCCGTGCTGTTCATGCCCTGCAGGGTGAGCTCAAGCGTCTGCTCCTGCTCCTCAAGCTGGCGGTATTCCTCGTTCTGGCGGCTCTCCTCCACGTTCGCGCTCACCTGACGCGAGGTGTCCACGAGAGACGGCAGCGAAGCGATCCACCGCTTGCCGACTGCCTCCATGCTGTTGCCGAGGCGGTCTGCCGCGTGCCGCAGATCAATGTTTTCCTGCACATACGCAAGCGTCTGCTCGTCCGCACCGGCGGCTTTCAGCCGGTTCATGATATCGTCCGCGTTGTCGCGCGGCTGATAGGTAAGGCCGTACCGCTTCATAATACGGCCCATCTCATCGGAAAGCTCCTGACGTGCCCTGTCGCGGCTCTGCGTGTCCTCGCTGCTCCACGTCTCATCCGAGCGGTTAAACAGGTCATGCATCGTCTTGTGTGCATTGTAGCCTGTCTGGCCACTGAAATAGTCCTCATCCAGTCCCTGTGCCGCCTGCATAGCGGTCGGGTAGACAGTTGCCTTGTCTGTCTTGCCCATCACGCCCGAGGTATGCAGCAACTTAGTTGCCTGATTCAGCCGTTCGGTCGGTGTGCTGCCGTAGGCCATGCGCACACCGGCAGTCATTTCGTGGCCGTACTTATCAAAAGAGGCGCCGGTCTGCGGGTTGTACTCATAACCGAGCTTGCGCCGCAGAGCGTCGTTCTGCGCGTGCAGCTGTGCCTTTCTGTTCGGATCGCTTGTCGTGTGCCAGTCCATGGAGTTCTTGAGAAGCTGCGTCAGCGTCGGGTTGCCGTCTCCGCTGCTCTTGTTCGCAGTAGATACGTTCTGCCGCGGATTGCGCCGCTGCTCTGCCGCCTTCCTTGCCGAAAACAGCTGATTCTGCTGAGAAGCCGCATACGGCTGACTTCTGGTCACGCTGCCGCCGGTCAGATAGGTGCTTGCAGGCTGCCGTAAATTGTTCTGCTGCGTGCTCCGGCTGCCTGTGCCGGGAAAGCCCTGCCGTGTGTTCCCGCGCTGCTGAAAAACAGTGTTCCGCTGCTGATTTGCCGCATACGGCTGACTTCTGGTCGTGCTGCCGCCGGTCAGATAAGTGCTTGCAGGCCTCTGCGGCACAACCTGCGGCACCTTCAGCAGCGCGGACGTTTTGTTCTTGTTTTTCTTCTTCTCGTAATCGCTGTAAAAACTCATATGAACCTCCTAAAGAGAGAAGGCGGCGAAAATCGCCGCCTTCTGGCGTAGTTAAAGCTGGTTAAGCTGCCACTGAAAATACTTGTTGGAAAGGTTCTGACCGGTAGTCTGAGCCTGCATGTACGCAATCTGCGCATTGATATACTCAATCTGCTTGCGTGCCGTCTCCATGTCGATCTTGCCTGCTTCAAGCTCCTGCTGCACCTGCTGCTTCTGCAGCTCATACTGCCGCATGGCAAGCGTCTGGGTTCCATTGTAAGTACCCGTCAGCTCGGCCTGCGAAAGACCGAACTGCTGACCCCACTGGTTTGCCGCAACGATGTTCTGGGTATTCTCGTAGCCCTTGGCGGCAATCTCCTTATAGAGATTGGCAAGCGCGTTTGCCGCCTCAATATCGCCGGTAAGCTGTGCCTGTGTAATGGCCTGCTCGATCTTGGCGAGCGTCTCGGTCTGCGTAGTCGCGTTGCTGTTCAGTGCGTTCTGGTAGGCGTTGCCCGCGCTGATCTGGCTGGACTCGGTAAGTCCGCTTGTCAGCAAACCGTTTGCCGCAAGGGTTTCCGCGTTCGAGCCGCCGGGCTTAATGCTCTGCATATACGCCTTTTCCGCAGCGGCATTGTTGGCCTCGGTCTGCTTCTTCACGTCGTATTTCTGACCGTTCAGGCTGGCGACCGCGCTATCCACCTTGGCCTTGAGCGCCGCCTGCTGCTGTGCCGCAGCGTCCTCCATGTACTTCTTATAGGCGTCAAAGCCGCTGTTGAGCTGATTGCTCATCTGCTTGCCCAGTACGTTGCCGCTCACATAGCCCTTGCCGATGTAGTCCGAGCCGTCCGAGCCGCCGGAATAGCCGTACTGCGCACGCAGCGCCTCGGCGTCCGCATGGGCGGATTTCATAGCCGCAGTGTCACCGCGCGCCTGTGCTTCTGCATAGCGTTTTTTGATTGCCGCCATCTGGGCGGAATCCTCCACGCTCGTGTCCTTGATGGTCTGGTCGTTATGCGATCCGAGCGGCGTATACGCCCCACCGGAGGACGAGCCGCCGGTGCCGGAAGCGCCCCGTAAGTGAACGTCTGGCCGCCCTTGCTGATCGTGGTCGTGCCGTCGCTGTTCTTCTTCCACGTCGAGCCATCACTGCCCGTCATGGTCGAACCGGCAGCCGCAGAACTTACAAAATCCTTGCCCTTGTCCGAGCCGATAGCGTAGCTGCCGCCCTTGCCGGTTGCCGCCATCGAAGCGCCGGACGAGCCGGAGGACGAGGATCCGCTCGAACTGGAAGAACCCGACGAGCTGCCCGAGGACGAGCCGCCGGAGCTGCTCTTGCTTGCCTTTGCCGCTGCAGCTGCCGCCTTAACAGCGCCCGCCAGCATAGAACCCAGTCCCATTTAATTCACACCCTTTCCGAGCAGACCTAAACGCTGTAAAATCACCGCAAGCTGTTCGCGCGTCAGCGGGCTCTGCGGCTTGGTACCGTCCATAATACCGGCGTCTGTCGCCGCCTGCCAAGCCTCGGCAGCATACGGATGCGGCTTCTGGTTGGCCTTTTCCGCCTGATAGCGTTCTTCATGTGCCGCAAATTCCTTGTCTGTCATCTTGGTTTCCTCCTTCTTTGCCGTGGTTTCGGTGTTGTACTTCTGCACTTCTGCCCACAGGAACTTTGTTCCCGGACAATCCGTGCTGTTTACGTCCTTGTGCCGTAACAGCTTTGCACCGGGGTATTTCGCCATCATGGTACGGATAAGGCCTTTCAGTGCGTCCAACTGCGCCTGCGGCATGGTCTCGGTCATGTAACTGCCCTCGACGCAAATGCCGATCGCGCGGCTGTTGTGCCCCTGCGCGTGCGCGCCGACCGCCCATTCCGGGCGGCCTCTGTAAACCTTGCCGTCCTTGCGGATGTAGAAATGGTAGCCGATGCCGGTCCACCCGCGCTCGAGGTGCCAGCGGTTGACCTCCTCCACGCTCGCGCGGCTTGCTTCTGCGTGGTGCAGAATAATCTCATCCGTACTGTTCCGGCGCTTGAAGCTGCCGTTTGTCGGCAGATTGGTCTCGATGATCTGCAAGCTTACTCCTCCTTCATAATAATCATCCAGTCATCAGCGAGCATATCGGCCTGAGAGGCAAGCCAGCCGAGCTGAACGCCACGGGTTCCGACAAAAGCTAAAGCTGCGCTACCGATATCATCGTGCCGTGCATTTACGATTTCTCCGCGCGAATTTTTATAACTAATGGCTGTTGCAAGCTCAATATACTGGTCTTTGCCGTTCCATCCTTCACGCTTAATTCTGTCGCCGCGTTTTGCGGCAGCAATAGCCTCACCAAAGGTCATTTACTCGTCCTCCTTGTTGGGTTTTGTGTAGTTAAGTGCCCTCTCGCTATCCGACAGCCCTGAGGTGGTCGGGTCCACAAACACGCTGAGGATAGCCAGACACATGGTGCAAAGCTGCACCGGATTAGACAGCACCGAAACAGCACCGTTCCACACAGCCGCCCAACTCGTAAACGTCTGCGGGTCAACACCAATCGCTGTAATAGCAACTGATGCAACGCCAACCCAGAACCATGGGTTTTTAAATCTAACAGGTACATTAACCTTCATGCAGGACTTCCTCCTTCTCCAAATCCTCAATACGGTGGTTTGCCACTCTGATCCGCTCATCCAGCACGGAATACTCCTTTTCCAACTCGTACGTCCGGCTGATGAGATTGTTGTGCTTCTCCACCTTCTTCTCCAGCTGCTCGATGCGGTAATTCGTGAGATTGCTCGACAGCGCAATGCCGCCGAGCGTTCCCACGAGCGTTCCCATCAGCGACAGCGCCGCTGTAATTACTTCCGCCGGCACATCAAGCCTCCATCGTACCGCCGAACTCGGACGGTACCAGCTCCGGCAGACCGCTGTCGAGCAGGATCTCCGCCACCTTGGCCTTGAGTGCCTTGGGCACCTCGTCGAACTTGGTCTTGCCGAGAATCACTCTCTGTGCGAAAAACATTGACATCATAATTACCAACCTTTCTAAATAATGTAGAAAATTAAACTTCATCGTTGTAGACCTGAACGGCCATTTCAGCGATGCAGTCCTCGATAAAGTCGCTGCGTTCGGTTGCGGCGCTGACCTGCGCCTTAAGCAGCTTGTTCTCCTTCTCGCTCTCGACCAGCTGAGCCGAGAGCGCGTCCAGTGCCGCGCCCACGCCGCTGTCCGCCTTGCGGGTCAGGGTAACAACCATCGTATTGCTCTCCGCAATATAGGTTACGGAAACAAGGTTGCCGAAACCGCACAGTGCCTCCACTTCATCTCCGGCATCCGTACGGATGCGGATAATGTCGGTCTCCATGCCGAGCGCGTCCTCCATCGTTGCACCCGGCAGCCACAGCACCAGCTTTTCATCCTGCACCGTGCGGTAATCCGAGCAAGACATATTGTTTGCTTTCATCTCAAATCCTCCTTATTTCGTTTTATAAACCCACGTTCTTACCAAGCCGTCATTCACCTCGGTAAAGGTGCCGCCGCCCAGCAGAACGTAACGCTTATTGTCGTCAGAATAAGAACCGGAAGCACGCGCCGCCTCTTTGCCGTTGTGACCGTGGCAGCAGACCGTAACACCAGAGCCGCTGTTGTAGCCGCCCGGAATCGCAAACATGATATACGCCGCATTGGTAATGTCGGCATTTGTAACGCCGTCATCATCCTTCTGTCCTCTCTGCGAGGTAAAGTAATCCGTACCGCCGGTTACAGCCGTCCAAATTGCAGCGCGGTATTTCTGCAGCATGTCGTTGTGTTCGATCAGCGCAGTTTTCGCCGCATTGGAGCCGATGAACTTCGCAAGACACATCGCGCTTGCGGTTACCAGCTTCATCGCCGTGTCAGAGGCAGCCACAGCCGCCATTGCTGTGCTGCTCGCAGCCACAGCCGCCATGTCCGCAAAATTGTCCGGCGCAAGACCGGCCAATTTAACCGCAGCCTTGCCGATGGCAACGCTGCTCGTGCCGGCAATAGCCGACACTGCGGACGGCTTGGCGTTCCACTTTGCAAGTGCCGCTGCGTTTGAGTAGATTGCCGCAATACCATTGTACGATGCCGCGATTGCCTTGATAGCAGTTTCACTTGCGGCTACGGCAGTCATGCCGTCTGCATAATCTGCCGGGTTAATACCCGCCAGATCACACACCGCAGGCGTCAGCACGCCATCGGTGCAGGCGACGAGTGTCGCCCATGCAGACTGGTTGCTCTTCACAATATCCAGTGCCGTCTTGGTGCGGAAGATTGCCGCCACAGCCGGAGAATTGGCGGCAACCGCCGTAATGTCCCTGTATGCATCACAACTCTGTCCCGCCAGAGCCGCAATCCATTTTCCGGCGCTTACCACGCCTGCGCCTGCGGCACGGGCCATTACTGGATCGTGCAGAATTTCCAGACAGCGGGCACTGTCCGAATACATCGCATCCTGACTTTCCGCGCCTGCCTCGTAAATGCTCCCCAGGAACGTCTGCACCGCATCGTCGATATACGGCGAAGCCGCAAGCAGCGCATACAGCTCCTGTGCGTTTTTATCCGGCGTATCCGGCTCGTAGCCGAGCACCACCGCAGTGCCGCCTGCATTGCTTACAAACGCCTGTGCCTGTGCCCTGCTGGCAAGGATGGTGCGCAGACGGTGTACGCCTTTTCGGTAGTTATCCTTAAACTCATGCGAGTAATAGCTGAAATCCTGCTGAATCTTCCGAAGCATTACTCGTCACCTCCAAACTCAATCGCAATATAGTCCATTTCTATTCCCTCCGCCGTTGTCGCCGCACCGAGCGTCGGCAGTGCGACCTGCGGCAGCGTCACGCCGGAAACATAGGTGATCTTGCTGTGACCGGGCGATGAGCCGGTAGCCGTTGTCACCGTGCCCTCTGTCACACTGCCGTCCTGCGCACTCGGCTGACGCAGGCAATAGAGGAATCCTTCCGCAGTCACGCTCTTAATTTCGCAAAAGCCGCTGAATTCCTTCGGCGTCACCGTCAGGATCGGCACGCCCTCGAACGGATGGCGGAACTTGAACGTGTTCCAGCCCGCACCGGCGTTGATAAAGCGGTCGGTCTCCATTGTGTAATCGTCCAGTTCGTTGGTGCTGCGTGCCGGCTCTGCGGCCTCGATCATATCAAGCACATCCTGCGCCAGTCGATCCGCCGTCACGGCCTGCAGTGCCAACTTGATGGTAGTCACACCGTAATCCGGAATAATACCCGCCGTCACATCGTCGATCTGTCTGCGGATTTCCTCGAGCGCGGTCTGTACCGTCCCGCTCGTCACGCCCTTGAACGGCGTAATGCCGACCCTGCCCGCGCCCTCGGCGGATTTAACAGTATTGATATACTGCACAAGGTTTGCCTGCAGCTGCTCGAGCGCCGCCTGCACGGTGTTTGCGTTCACGCCGTCAAACGGTGTCATGCCGACGTTTTCCGCGCCGTTCACCTTTACCTGTCTGCGGTAGTCCTCAAGGTTCTTTTGAATGCTCTGCAGCTGCTCCTGAACGGAGCAGCCGGCCACGTTGGGGAACGCCGCGGCACCGATCTGTCCGGCGCTGTTTGCGGCCTGCAATGCCTCGATCAGCTTGTTAAGCCTCTCGATAATAAGCAGCGGCAGCAGGTCAAAAACCTTCTTGTTTTCCTCAGCCGAGCCGGTCAGCGCGTCCGGCTGGCTCTGCACGCCGGTCTCCGCCGCCTTTTCGGCCGAAATTTTGCTTTCATCAAACGTCATGTCCTCACCTCACTGTCTCTTTGCGTACTTTGCAATAAAGTACCGGATGACCACTTCGTGTACGCCGAAGCCCTCGTCCACCGTGTCGGACTGCAAAATAACCTGAATCGCCTTCCAACCCTTTCGTTTGAAAAGAAACGGGATAATGGAGTTGACCACCGTTCCGAACGGAAACCGTTCAAAGCCGATATAATGAAAATTCAGCCGATCCGCTGTCACGCGCTTCATGAGCGTTCCGTGGTCGGTTTCGAGTCTTACCCAAATCTCAACCGCACTGCGCGTGTACGCCTTGAGGTGGACGCCGCTGCCGCGCTTGGGCATTGTTTTCAGAATCATCGGCGTGTTCATCGTGTCGAGCTTGGTAGCCCACTCGGTGTGAATGGCCGCGCCGTCATCCGAGAACGCATTCATCATAATGTCATTGTTCTCGTCTACCAGATCGTCATTAAACCGGCAAACTCTGCCGTCCTCGGTGCCGAAATACAGCGCCTGCTCGTGCGAACAGAGAACCTTTGCGGGCACGTTGGTCCAGAAATACCACTCGTAGCCCTGATCCTGCTTGTCCTGATTGCCGTCCGCCACATACGCGCAGCCGTCGATCACAAGAACATACCACCCGCGCCAGCAGGCGGCTACAGCGTCCGCAAGTCTGCGCTCCTTGCACAGCTTGGGGTTGACACGCCTCGACCGGCAGAATAACTGCCGGACCTGCATGTTGTTGTAGTAGGTGGTCGTCGGCGCATATACACCGCGCGGACTGAGATACAGCGGATCGTCATTCAGGTTCGCCGAGGAATACTTGGCAATCGCGCCGTAACCCGGCACGCCCTCTTTCAGCGGAAAGGTTGCCACATCGTTCAGCATTGCGCCCGAGTGGTGCCAGATCGTACCCTCCTGCCGGTTGTCCTTCTTGATGAGCAGTAATTCACCTTGTGCTTTCAGGTAGCACATAATCGGAAAATCACTCGAACCCACGACAGAATAGTTAATGTCGGGGAAATAGGTCGGGTCAGACAGGCCGGAAAACCATTCCATAGCCGCGTGCTCCTTGTTGCCGGAAACAAAAACACGGTTGCTGCTGCCGTCCATGCCGTAAATCGCAAAGATGGTGCAGCCGAGCATCTTCTTCCGGTCCTCGGTGGTCTTGGCAAACTTCACTTCAAAATTGGAGATACCGGCGTTCTCCGGCGCGCTCGGTGCTGTCTCAAACGTCACCGTGCCCTTCTCCGCATCGTAGCTTTTCACAGTAATTGCACTGCCGTTGAGGTAGGCCGCTGTCGGCGTGCAGTCCTTGTCAATGCCTGTCACGTCCAGCTGATAGGTCGTGCTTGTGCCGTCTCCGATAAAGCGGTTCTTGCGCCACTTGCACAGCATATTAACGTTCTCGTAGGTCTCGCCGCCGCCTGTCGCCTTGCGCTGATAGCTGGTCAGCGGGCAGTAGGCGTTATCGTCTACCGCGTGTACGGCAGTTTTGCCGTCGTAAACGACGTAGTGCTCGCCGGTCAGAATGAACAGCTTGCCGTGCATATAAAAGCCCTGGCTGCGGCCGCCGCTGTTCAGCTTGTCCAGCAGCTCCTTGCGGCTGTCCTTGACTTCTTTGTAGTCCGCGTCCAGCTTTACCGCATACAGCTTGCTGCCCGCATGGACGATGAGCGTCAGGTTTTCTTCGTCATTATCATTCTCGTACGGGAAGATTCCGGCGACAGGAACAGCCTTGCCGTCCGCATCGGTAAACCGCAGCAGCGTGCGCCATCCATAGCGCCGCTCAGGAAAACCGCCCTCGTCTGCGATAACGTTCACAGCACGCGGCGAGCGTCCATCGTCGATCTGGGTCTCATCCGTGGAGTAGTCCAGGCCCTTGAAGCGCTTATAGTGCTTGGTGCCTTCCTCGGATTCCGTAAAATCCGGCACCGTAACCTTACGCGGCATGTCTTACTCCTCCCCGTAATCCGGCACAGCGGGCGCAGCGTCCTCGAGTGCCGAAACAAACTCGTTTCGGAACATCACACTTTCCGCCTTGCGGTTCTCGTCATCAAACAGGAGAGCAGCCGCCAGGCCCCACGGCAGCGCAACGCGCGTGATCCGATCGTCCCAGTCGAGCGCCGTGCTGTCTATCGCCGTGACTTCCGGCGTGCTTGTCAGTTCCGCGTCACCGCGCTGTGCGCGGATGGCGTTCTCGTACGGCATCGCCTCCACAAGCAGGCTGTCAAGCAGTGTCGGCGAGTAGCTGTCAAAGTCAACGTCCGTTCCGGGCGCTTCAATAATTTTCGCCAGTGCCAGCGTGTAAATGCGTTTAATAGTCGTCGCCACGCTCTCACCTCCTAACAAACAGAGGGCGGGCAGCCGCCCGCCCTCCTGGGTCTTTACTTATCCGTAGCCTCCGCTACATCCGAAGTCAGCTTGCCGCCCTTGCCGAACGCAACGACCTTGATGGTCTCGCCCGCCTTGGTGGCAACCGTGCCGCCGGATGCGACCAGCATGCGGTTTGCGGAGAAGCGCGGGTCCGAGCCGTCCAGCGTGTACCAGATTTCGTCCGCATCTGCCGCCGTAACGGTCGCACTGTGCGAAGCGATCGCTACGGTGCACGCCTGCTGGCTTGCGGCCTTGGCCACAACGACAACCGAATCCGCACGGCTGGAAAGCACAAACAGATCGTAAATCTGACGGCCCTCAACCAGAGAACCGGAAACGCCGGGGGGATCGGTGTGGATTTTGGTATCGTCAATGGTATACGGGAACGCAAGCGCCTGCTCGTGAATTGCAAGCATATAAACGTCGGTCGGGAACAGTCGGTCGGGAACCTTTACAACAGTAAAGCCCGCAACCTGACCGACAACGCCTGTGGGCAGCTGCTTGCCCGCCAGATTGTCCAGCTTGACCCACTCGTCCGAGAGGATGATCTTCTTGTAGTCACTCACGCGGACAAAAAGGATACGGCCATCATCCGGTACATAGTGATCGTCCATATAGGCGGCAGCATCATAGACGGTGGAGATAATGTCGCTCTTGGTCGGTGCAGCAGAAACGCCCTGAATATGGCCGAATCGTGCAATGCGGCTGAAGCCGTACTTGTCGCCGGTCGGCACGCACTTCTCGGAGATCTGCTGGCGCAGGTACTGGCCGGCCTTGTTGCTGATAGCCTGCTGAGAGCCGTCGCCCTTGTCTACAATGGCGGTAAACGCCTTGTCCTGGGTGATGGTGTACTCGTTTACGATGTCCTGTACATCGTTCGGCACGCCGTAGCGGTCCTTGCCCTCTCGCTTGTAGTCGTTCAGCTCGCTGGTAAGGATCTGGTAAACCTTGCAGGTTTTCTTGCCGATCATGTCAACGTGCGCCTTGCAGTGCGGGCGCAGGAACGAGGTATGGGTATACAGCTGTTCTACAGCTTTTGAATACTGTTCAGTAAGATAAATAGGCATATTGTAAAATCACTCCTTTTACAGTCCCAGTAAGCCGCGCAGGAACGGGTCGCTCGTGTCGCCCTCATTGCCCTGCACACTTCCCGGGCTTGTCATTTTGTTCTGGTTGTTCTTCTTTTCGATCTGTACAGCCTGTGCATTCTGCTCAGCCTGATAGCGCCAGTGCGCCGCAACAGGCGTCATGCCCTCGCTGTTCACGAGTTCCATCACACGCGGCGGAATGTCCTCCGGTTTGTGAACGCCTGCGAGTACCTCGTATTCGTCCCAAGCCTTTTCATTGGCCTCCTGCCTTGCCTGCGCAACGGTCTGGTCGATCCTCAGCTGCATGGCGGTAAGCTCCGCCCGCCGCTGTTCGGCAGCCTGTGCTTCGGCTGCTCGCCGGGAGGCCATGCGTCCCTCAGCGATCGCCTTGAGCGCCGCGTCCGGCGTTTCCGGAAACTCCGCGCGGCACTTCTCAATTTCAGCCGAAAGCAGCTGCTCATTGCGTGCGCTTTCCAGCTGTTCAAGATACTGCTGGCGGCTCATGCCGCTTGCCTCGGCGTACTGATCCAGTACGCGCATTTCCCGCTCGGCTTTGCGGTCATAATTCATGCCCTTCTGGAGCAATTCGACCGGGTTCGCGCCGAGCGCACCGGTAAGCGCCTGTACTGCATCTGCAGGCAGCATGATCTGCTGTCCGTTGTAGACGAGCGGCACGGTCTGTACCGGCTGTTCTGCCGTTTCCGGCGGTTCTTCGCCGCCCTCCGGCGGCTGTTCCTCCGGTTCCTCGGAGTGCTCTTCGGCGCGCTGGTCTTCCGCGCCGTCCTGCACGGTCTCCTCTGCGCCCTCGGCGGCGGTCTGCTGGTTTTCCAAACCGTCATTGCCTTCGAGCGCCGCAAGGAAATCGTCGCCGTTAAAATCGTCCATGTCCGCGCCGGTGTCGGATGTATTGCCGTCCTCGGCAAAATACTGTAAACCGATACCTCCGCGAATCTTGCTTCCGTCCATGTGATTGCTGGTCTTCCAATCCATTTAGACAATCCTCCTATATGCAAAAGACTTTCGTCTCATTGCCGTGTGTTTATCGTGTGTTTATCGTGCGTTCCTGCACTCCGGCGGACGCACCGCCGTTCCGTAAGCAGTGCACCCACCCGTTTTCCATAACGCTACATCAAAAGAGGTGAACCCGGACGAGAGTGATATGGCAAAAACGCCCACGCCCGCCGCAGTGCAGGAAAAGAGATCGTATTCCGGCGCTCGGACGGACGCCCTCGACCCGAACGAGGGTGCCCGCCATCAGAAAGAAATAAGGGGAATCAATGGGGCGGGTGAGGTCAGCTCCCGCCCGTCCGAACGCCGGAAAGAAAAATCAATAATCAGGTTCGAGAATCGGAACGCAGTACTGCACAGCACATTCGCGCTCGATCATGCAGCCGCGTGCGTCCTTCCAACCCTTGGCGAAATAAACGAGATCCGCATCTGCCATAAGCCGGATAGACTCAGCCAGGAACCAAAGTGGCTTTGCGTCGTGCGGTGCATCCTTAAAAAAGGAGTCGATGATTTCGACAGACTCACCGAGATATTCAGTCGCTTCGCGGATAGCACGCTCACGTTCTCGTTCGATTTCATCATTGGTTTTGCCGTTCATCGGCTGAGAAATAAATAACTTTTTCATGCCGTACCTCCCTCAAAACCGAAACTTCCGGTCCGTAACCTTGGTGAACTTCGCCTTCTGCGTGTTAAGCTCCTCCTGCATCGCACCGAACATGGCCTCAACCTGCTTCTCGGTGTACTCATACGAGCTGGCCGCCAGATGGCCGATCATGCTGATTGCCTTGCAAGCACGGTTCACGCGCGGCTCTGCCAGTCGCACAAATCGTTCCGACTTGCTCTCATTGTTATCCATTCATTAAACCTCCCTGCTGTAATGCCTGCTGCATGCTGGCCTGCTGCTGCACTCTCTTTGCAGCCTCGACCAAACCTTCCTGATCCTTTACGCTGCCTTCCGGCATACGAGAAAGGAACTCAACCATATTGGGCATAACACCCGCCGTCTGCAGGTTGTTGAGTGTCGACACCTGCAAAATGCGCGACCAGTAGCTTGCCTCGCCGATATGAATATTGAGATCCAGCGCCTCCACCGGCAGACTTGAGAAGTCATACATCTCCACAAGCGTCTGCTCCTGCGTCTCGCCGGTCTCGTCTGTCATCTCGTCAGTAATCTTGACCTGACGCATCCCGTAATAGGCGTGCATCATGTCAATCAGCACCCGCTCGTAGTCCTCGACGAATTGATAATAGGCGATCTTGGTCAGCGCGAGTGGCGCGGCGTTCGCGGTCTGCACCGCAACGATTGCACTGCTGTTCTCCGGATTCTTTACGTTGCCGAGCGCGGCGTCATTCGCGCCGGCCACACTCTTGAGCGCATCCGTCATGGTGGACGTAATGCCCGTGGCCTCGGTCGGAATCGGCATCGAGCCTGCAACGCCGGTCAGTGCGTCCTTTACGTCTCCGGTGACGCCGATACTGGTCGCATCCGGGTCCCAGCCGTCCGGGAACTTGCTTCTGTTGTAAATGAGTTTTGGCATCGCATTATTGCGAAGCATGAGAGCAAGCGCCGTCCACTGCTTGTTGATCTCGATCTGCGTGTTGATGAGCGGCGTGATCTCCATCACCCCGTGATAGCAGTTCTTTCTCGGCTTCCAACTGAGATAAGCCACAGGATACAGCGTCATTTCGGTTGCCACATCCTGCTCGATCATCACGCGCCCGCAGGAGCGGCAGTAGTGCACGCGGCCGTCTTCGGATTTCCAAAACCGCACAAGCTCATTGCCGAGACTGTCGCTATTGTTCTGCTCATCATCACCCTTGTACAGGCCGTCGGACTCGCCCTCAATGGTCTCCCATTCCTTGCAGCCGAGCCGCTTCGCGTCCTTGCGGATTTCGGAAACCGGACGGCGGCGCACAATGATAAGGTACGGCTGCTCCTGCACGTTCGCATTAGACGGATTTCCGAACAGAATGTTCGTGTTCATCACCTGCTCGGCGCAGATTTCGCCCTGCACACCGCCCAAACCGGACTGCTTGCTTGCGTCAAAGTAAAAATACAGCGCCGCGTCACCGTCCACGCAGGCGTCACGCAGGACCATGTGGTGCTTACTTTTCAGTTTTGTTCGCTCAACCACACGGTCAATGCTCTGCTCAAGGATTTTCGCCGCATACTCTGCCTGTTCATCAGGCAGAAACGGCTCAACCTCCTGATCCACATCGTTGGAAACGATCTGCGCGACCTTGTAATGTACGATAGGATCAAGTACATTCATCGTGATCGGCCGCAGGTTCTTGCTTTTCAGTCCTTCCCACTGCTTGCCCTCGACGAAGTTCTCGCACTGCTTGACGTTCTCGTACAGCCCGATACCGGTGTTGTACTGCACACCTTTTTCGTATTCGGCCTGTATCCTGTCAGCCGTGAGCGTGATTTTCTGCTCATTCATCGCTCAAATCCTCCTGCCCGTGGGCGGTGCCGTCATAGCGGAGCAGATTATTGATCTCACGCATAATGCGGCCCTCGGTGCTCAGGCGGTACGCCTGTTCCTTGTTGAATTCCTCTTTCCAGTGCTTTGCGGTCTCCCGCTCGGTGTTCAGCGCCTCGGTCAGCTTACCGTTCTCCTGCCCCAGATTATTAACCTCGTTGCGGGCGCTCCACATCGCGCTGATTGCCGCGTCGTGTGCATCCTTGGTGGAGTCGAGTTCTGCCTGCAGCTCCTTGTACTTCCTGCGCTCGGTCTGCAGCTCCTGCCGCAGACGGCAGGCCGTGTCCTCACTCTCTCGCAGGGCGGTCTCCACCTTGGTAATGCGGTCCGCAAGCTGCATGCGCGCCGCCTCCTCGGTGTGCAGTCTCTGCTCTATCGTCTGCGCGGTCAGCTGAAAGGATTCCGCTTCCACGGTCTTTTGCCGCAAATCCTCGCCCAAGCGCTTGGCGTTTCGGGTCTGCACAGCAGCCAGAAAAGCACATATCGCCGCAACGACACTAATAGCCAAATACATTTCCCATTTCCTCCTCAGTTGATAAATAATCCTCGTCTCTTACTCTCGGCAGTTCCGCAGGCAGCGGGCATCCATCGCAGAAATACCGGATCGCGTCCGGTCCGTGCGTCAGCTCGTGCGGCTCGGTTGCCGTATCGTTAGGGTTCTTCTCGTCGTGCTGCAAGCCCGGCAGTGTGCGAATGAGATTCAAGCAGGTATCAAAAATCTGCAATTTCGGTCTGAGTGTACCATCCACATCGGGCACAGGCTGCAGCCGGCGCTTGAGCTCGTACCATCCGGCCACACGGCCGTTGCTCACCTTGGAGAGATACAGACCGTACTCCGCAAACAAGTCGGATACGCTCTTGCCGGTCTCCTGCCGCCTGTTCCACAGGTCTTTTGGCGCGAACCATGCCGTGATATCGTCATTACAGTTTGCGTTCAGCAGTCGCTTGGCCGCTTCCGGGATGATAAGGTCGGGCTGGTAAACCTCACGGTAAACCACCGCATAATCGTTCTCATCTACCGCGATCCAGTACGCCGCCAGCATGTCGAGGCCGTAGTCGATCGCAACATACCGTCTCCACCATGCCGGAATCTCAAACGGACGAACAACGTGCAGCTCCCGCTTGAACTCGGTGAAATACTGTCCGACGTAGTAATCCCAGTTGCCCTCACGCAGTGCAATGTAGATTTCGCGCGGCAGGTTCTTCATGCGTTCCTCATACTGTGGGTCTTTGGAAAGCAGAAACGGGTTGTCCTCCAGCTTGGCCGGAATAAACAGCCGCGTGCCGCCCTCGCAGCGGTGTACCTCCATCGGTGCTCCAATGTCGATAAACCGGCTCTTAGCGTTGGTGTGTCCCACGCTGCCGGGGTTGGCGGTGGATTTGACGTGTCTTGGAAACGGTCTCGTGCCGCGCACGCGAGAGATCATATAGGTGTACATGCTCTCGGTAAAATGCGTCATCTCGTCAAACCGGATCACGTCGTACTCGGCGGACTGGTACTGCTGCACATCGCCCTCGGTTGCAATGTATCCCATCTCAATGGTTGATTTGCCAACCTTCCAAATGTGTTTACTTGTGTTGTAGCTTGCCACACTGGCGGGGTACAACTCCATCGTCTGCGGCACCATGGAGCGTTCGAGTTCCTTAAACGTGCGTCTGAGGATTAGTTGCCTACTGCCCTGATACCGCAGCGCGTACACCAGAGCGTCCAGCGCCTGAATAAACGTCTTGCCGCCGCCTGCCGCACCGCCGTAAAGAACCTCGAAAGCATCCGTGTCCATAAACAGCTGCTGTTTCGGCGTGATCTGAAAATCAAGATTCATCGCTAACCGCCTTTGCCGGATCAACAAGCGTCAGCTGCAGGTTGATCTCCGGAGCCGCTTCTTCCTTCTCAGCCAGATGGGACTCAAGCGTTTCCTGTCTTGCCGCAACATCCTTCATGGTTCCGGCCAACTCGCGCAGGCCGACGCCGGTGTAATCGCTTACAACGTTTCTGAGACTTGCCACCTCGGCTTCACTCAGCCCGATCACGCCGTCCTTGGCAGCCTTTTCGAGCACCGCCAGACCGTCATTGATGGTCCGGGTGTCCTTCGCAGCGGCCTCGGCCTTGCGGTCGAGCGCGCGCAGTACCTTGTCCCCGATCTTCTCGCACCGAGCGATCTGCTTTCTGCGGATTTCCCGCCGAGCAGCCACGCCGTCCTCGTCACTCTCGTTCTGGGTGTGCACCCAGTCGGCAAGCGTCGATTTGGGAATGCGCATCCGGCACGCAGCGTTTGTGATCGAAACGCCGCTCGCCACGAGCGCAAGCGCCTCGTCTTTAATTTTTTGATCGTACTTGCTCCCGCGCTGCTGCATCCAATCACCTCCCGCGCGTGTCTTGTTTTTCTGGATTTAAGTATAATCGGGAAAAACGGAAAAAACGGAAAACTTTACTCCGGCAGAAAAAAGCGCCCGAGCGCGTCCGTCAGAACGCGCAGGAGCGCATAAAAAAGGGCAACCCTCTTGGATTGCCCTTTGTCGATTTGTGTGTTATACTGTTGTTGCGGACGCAGCCATGTTAACGCTATGTGCGGTTATTCCCACCTTACCCAACACGAGGGGAGGTGATGCTATGATGGTTACATTTTCTGATTTATTTCAGTTTTGTCTCCTTCTCATAGCTTTTGCTGAACTGATTCTCAAAATCAGCAAAAGAAAATGACCGCCCTCCTCCAAGATTGCGATCATTTTCAATGACATAACCAATCGGGAGTAACCGTTCATGGCTGCGTCCCTTTTGTACCCTTATTTTACACCCCAACCACCGTGTTTGTCAACGCCGCCGCAGAGCGGTATTTTTTTATTTCTGCTCCCGCACCATGCGATAAAATGTACTCTTTTTCAGTCCGAGCCGGTCCATCGCCTGCACGGCCGTGATGCTCCCACTTTTCCACAATCCTGTGACTAACTCCCACTCAGCGGGCAGCTCAGTCTTTTTCCGTCCGAGCTGCCGCCCCTGCTTTTTCGCCTCAGCGATGCCCTCGGCCTGCCGCTGGCGTATGGTCAGGCGCTCCTGCTCTGCGATCGTTGCGAGCACCTCGATCATAATGTTGTTTACCATTTCGCAGATCCACTCCTGACCTTTTGGAAAGTCAGCCATCGTGCTCGGCAGGTCGATGATCTTCACGCGCACACCCATCGCCTTGTAATATTCCAGTTCTTGTTTGACCTGCTGCTTGTTGCGCCCGAGCCGGTCGAGGCTCTTGACGATGAGCGTGTCACCCGGCCGCAGCAGTGCCTCGCGCAGATACTGGTATCCCGGGCGGTTGAAGTCCTTGCCGCTCTCCTTGTCGGTGATGATGTCGCGCTCATCGGCGATGTACTGCCGCAGCGCTGCAATCTGACGGTCGAGATTCTGTTCGCGCGTGCTGACCCGCGCATATCCGTATACTTTTTCCATATTTGACCTCCTGTTTGCTCAATGCGTTTCAAAATGTCCTGTTGTCTCGCGGAACGTCCGTAAATCAAAAGACAAGCCTTTTCGCACGCCATACCGATAAAAATACCGCCGCGAATCTGCCGTGCGAAAAGGAACACCTTTTGACACGGCTATTTCAACCATAATTTCCCGACCAGCTTCCTCGGTCCGCTCTCATCCGCATACCCCATCCGCCGGGCGCACTCGCTCCAGCTTTTGCCGTCCAGATACCGCAGCCGCAGGGCGCGCCGGGTCATGGAGTCTGAAACGCTGTCGATCCACTGCCGCACCGTGTCGCGCTCATCCTGGCACTCGGCCTCAATGGCCTGCAGCCGATCGCGTGCCGCGTCCAGTGCATCCCGGCCAAACAGACAGCCGACGCCGTAAGTCTCCTCAATCCGCTTGTGGTGCCGCGCCTCCCGCGCAAACCGTTCTCTTTCTTCTTCCAGTTCACAGACCAGGCTTTCCACCTGTTTCAACCTGTCTTTTGTCATTGTGCCGTGCTGCACCTCCTGCCGCGCAGATTTCCCGCCTTACTGCCGTCACCGTTACGCGCTTCCGCGCGCTCCGTCCTTTGGGAGAGTACAAACAGTAATGTGATTACATCCTGTATTCATTCGTCCGAACCTCTCCGACAAACTGCAGGGGAATTGTTAGACCCCCTACAAGGCTGTCAGGCAGACCCGGCCGCCGATATCTTAAACTTTTCTTTGCCGTCTCCTGCGCAGCCGTTCCCACGGATCGGGAGCAGCCCTGCGCCGCTGTATCTGCCACCATGCGTCAAACGCCGTCTGATTGTAAATGCGGCCGATCATAACCTCATACCTGCCGAACTCGTTCGCATTCTGCACATGCTCGATGATTTTCACGCCGGGCGGCACTTCGGCCTCCTCCTCCTCGCCCAGTCTGAGCCGCACCGGCTCTGCGGGCGGGGTCAGATTACGGCTGGGGGGCGCCCCTCGCGCCTTGTGCTTGTCCTCTTTGAGCAGATAGATGGCGGTATCCTCGAAAAAGTCCGCGCCCTCGCGCAGCGTGCGCACATCGGCCAGACCGGAAGCCCAGCAATCACGCACCACCTCGGCCAGCTGCACACCGTGCGCACCGCTGAGGATCAGGTGGTGATGCAGCCGCACCGGCTCACCGTCCATGTCATGTTCTTCTGTTACCGCTATGTATTTGTAGGTAAGGCCAATCTTGGCATACGCCTTTTTCATCTTCGCATGGAATTTCTCCAAAGCCCGCGCTCTGGACGCCTCCGGCGCATACGTCAAGCACACAAACAGATCCCGACCGCTCACAAAATTGGCGTTGATCAGCTGCATCAGCCGCCATTTGCGCTGTCGCCGGTTGATCTCCTGCTTGGCCTTCTCGGTTGTCCGCCGTCTGCCCTCCCTCTGCCTGGGCGACATGCCCGGCATCGTGCCCATGGAATATAAACACATCTGATAGAGCGCACCGTTGCACTCCTGTTTTTGATATAACATAAAAATCCTCCGTCCATTCCGACTCATGCATCTGCAAATGAACATGTAAAATGTAAAGCCAGATCAAGCCAGCCCCTCACGGGCTGGCTTTCTCTTTTCCGTTTTTCATCTTCCAAACCTTCCGCGCCTCGCTCACGAAAACCTTGCGGTAATCTCGCTCATACGCGCCAAAACCATAAGTAACCACAGCCGCCGTCATGCAGTTGATCAGCTCGTCCGCCGTCAAACCATGCTCAGCAGCATTCCGGATAAACTCACGCATTTCCGCATCCGGCGGTCTGCCGAAGCTCCGGCTGTAATGGGAATCAACCAGGTGTGCCGTCTCTGTCGGGCTGCGCTCCATCCTGAACACCACCCTCCACAATATCAAACAGCGTGTTCTCGTCGAGATCGCGCAGTTCGAGCTGACCGTCCACGCAGCGCAGCTTGAGCATCTCCTTGACCTCGCCGTTAGACTTGTTTTTCTGCGTAATGGCTGAGGTAACATTGTAATCAAAATGGGTCTTGTTGGTTTCGTGATAGATACCGTTCTCGTCTTGCTCTCCCACGTTCCAAAGCTCCACATTAACTTTGAGTGTTACACTGCCCTCGCTCAAGCCCTGCCGCAGCAGGGTATTCAGAACATCACGCAGCTTCGTATCGAACAAATCGACCGCATCATTGAAGATTCCACCGCGCAAGCTC
>ERZ791825.822-NODE-822-length-20540-cov-2.947864_pt1 | contig 20540 bp, 20 predicted proteins | sample MGYA00510298_ERZ791825 | MGnify/ENA primary metagenome ERZ791825 (study PRJEB30046, sample SAMN00792010) | human gut metagenome | study: EMG produced TPA metagenomics assembly of the A metagenome-wide association study of gut microbiota in type 2... | reverse complement strand
AGCCGATGGCAGAGAAAAAAGTGTGCCCGAAACCATTATCCATCGCAGTAGAAGAACTTTACGAAGGAAAGGTAAAGATTTTACCGGAGACATCGGATGAAGAATAATTTAAAACTTTTATTTGTATCACTTGGATGTGACAAGAATCTGGTCGACACAGAGTTTATGCTTGGCATGTTAAGAGATGATGGAATCGAAATGACAGATGATGAGCAGGAAGCAGACATTATCATTGTCAATACCTGCTGCTTTATCAATGATGCTAAAGAAGAAAGTATCAATACGATTCTTGAGATGGCAGAACTGAAAAAAGAAGCCAGATTAAAGTCTCTGATCGTGACCGGATGCCTTGCACAGCGTTATAAAGAAGAAATCGTAAAAGAAATCCCGGAAGTGGATGCAATTCTTGGAACGAATTCCTATGAGGATATTGTAAACGCAGTGCATCAGTCCTTAGAGGGCAAACATTATGAGAATTTCAAGACCTTAGAGGGATTGCCGACGCTGCACACCAAACGTTCTGTGACAACAGGCGGACATTTTGCTTATTTAAAGATCGCAGAGGGATGCAACAAGCGCTGCACATACTGCATTATTCCGTATATCCGCGGAAATTACCGCAGTGTTCCGATGGAGGATCTGATCGAACAGGCAAAAGAACTGGTTGCTGCAGGAGCAAAAGAACTTATTCTGGTGGCACAGGAGACCACACTCTACGGAGTTGATCTCTATGGTGAAAAGTCATTGCACCGTTTATTAGATGAGTTAAACAAGATCGAAGGCCTGTTCTGGATCCGTATCATGTACTGTTATCCGGAAGAAATATACGAAGGTCTGATCGATGCCATGATCCGCAATCAGAAAGTATGTCATTATCTGGATATCCCGATCCAGCATGCAAATGATACCATATTAAAACGCATGGGACGAAGAACGAGTAATGCAGATCTTGTAAAGATCATTACGCATCTGCGTGAACGCATTCCGGACATTACACTGCGTACGACGCTGATCTGTGGTTTCCCGGGTGAAACACAGGAAATGCATGAGGAACTGATGCAGTTTATCAATGACATGGAATTTGACCGTCTTGGTGCTTTTACCTATTCACCGGAGGAGGGAACGCCTGCTGCAGAGTTTACCGATCAGGTGGATGAAAATCTGAAAAAAGACTGGCAGGCAGATGTCATGGAATTACAGGAAGAGATTATTTTTGATAAAAATGAGACCATGAAAGGCAGAGAGTTATACGTTTTCATTGAAGGGAAAGTGAGTGATGAAAATGCTTATGTTGGAAGAACTTACCGTGATGCACCGGATGTAGATGGTTATATTTTTATTAATACAGATGAAGAACTCATGACGGGCGATATCGCGAAAGTACGTGTGACAGGCGCCTATGAGTATGACCTGATTGGAGAATTGATCTAGCAGTATTTAAAATTTATTGTGCAGAAATGGAGAGTGTAAATTATGAATTTACCAAATAAACTGACGGTAATGCGTATGATATTGATTCCGTTTTTTGTTTTCTTTATGCTTGCTCCGTATTTTGAAGGTTATGGCAATTATATTGCAGTAGCTATTTTTATCATTGCAAGTCTTACCGACATGCTGGATGGAAAAATTGCAAGAAAGTACAATCTGGTTACTGATTTTGGAAAATTTATGGATCCTCTGGCAGACAAGCTGCTTGTCTGCTCTGCAATGATCTGTCTGATTGAGAAAGGGCAGCTTGCAGCCTGGATTGTCATCATTATCATTGCGAGAGAATTTATCATCAGTGGATTTCGTCTGGTCGCTGCAGATAATGGAATTGTAATTGCTGCAAGTTATTGGGGAAAATTTAAAACGGTTTTCCAGATGCTTATGGTGATTGTGCTGATCTTAGATATTCCAAATCCGTTCTTTGCAGTGCTTGGCACGGTTCTTACATACATTGCTTTGGCGCTGACAGTCGTATCACTGATCGATTATATTGCCAAAAATAAAAATGTTTTAAAAGAACAGAAATAGGAGAATAGCAGTTGGCTGAACATGTATATGATTCCAGTGATTCCTGTACCGGCAAAAGTGCAGTACAGGAACCGCTGGAATATTCCATTTATGGTTTGTTAAAAAAATATCAAATTACAATTACAACAGCGGAGTCCGCCACGGGTGGGATGATCGCGTCCACGCTGATCAATGTTCCGGGAATCTCAGAGTTTTTTACAGAGGGGTATGTGACATATTCAAATGAAGCAAAAGTTAAAATGATACATGTTGCACCGGAAACAATCGATACCTATGGCGTGGTAAGCAGTGAAACAGCGGCGGATATGGCTGCTTCTGCAGCAAAAACGGCTGCAACAATGGCGGCAGTATCCGTGACAGGTGTTGCCGGACCAGATGGGGGAACGAAAGAATGCCCGGTCGGGCTGGTGTTTATCGGCTGTTATCTGAATGGAAAGACAGTGACGGAGCGTCATATGTTTTCCGGCAGCCGCATGGATGTAAGAAAGAGCGCCACAGAAAGCGCACTTTCCCTGTTAAAAAAATGTATAGAAGAAACGTATGCAGTGTGAAAAATCCATATAGGAAAGATATTTTACACTAGAAAGGCATGGTTATTAGTATGAGAATTATTGCAGGAACAGCGAGAAGCCTTCCTTTAAAAACGGTAGAAGGACTTGACACCAGACCTACCACAGACCGTATCAAAGAGACATTGTTTAATATCATACAGGATGAGATCCCTGGATGCTATTTTTTGGATCTGTTTGCAGGAAGCGGACAGATGGGACTTGAGGCAGTCAGCCGCGGTGCGCAGTATGCCGTTTTTGTCGAAAATAATAAAAAAGCTGCTGCATGCGTGGAGGACAATATCCGCTTTACCAAGTTTACAAAAGAAACAAAATTATATAATTCGGATGTTTTATCAGCTTTAAGAGCAATGGAAGGAAAATACCGGTTTGATATCATTTTTATGGATCCTCCCTATAAACAGGAACTTGAATATGATGTACTTTCTTACCTGAAAGATTCTTCGCTTTTAAAAGAAAATGGAATCATCATCGTCGAAGCATCGTTGGATACAGCGTTTGACTATTTGCCGGATATGGGATTCACATTGAAACGATTAAAGACGTATAAGACAAATGAACATGCATTTATCATCAAAAATCAATAGAAAAAATACATGATCCATTTGTATGGGAGGAACCTATGAAAAAAGCAATTTATCCGGGAAGTTTTGATCCGTTGACGTTAGGACATTTAGATATTATAGAACGATCTGCTAGAATTGTGGACGAGCTTGTGGTCGGAGTACTTAATAACAGTGCAAAAAATTCGTTGTTTTCTTTAGATGAACGTGTTAGTATGATTAAGGAGATGACAGATTCCATGCCAAATGTTACAGTGACAAGTTTTAATGGTCTTTTAGTCGATTATATGAGAGAAATCGATGCGACGATCATTGTAAGAGGGCTGCGCGCTGTAACAGATTTTGAATATGAACTTCAGATTGCACAGACAAATCATGTGGAAAATCCGGAAGTGGAGACAATTTTTTTGACAACCAGTCTCCAGTATTCTTATTTAAGCTCTACAATCGTGAAAGAATTTGCATCTTATGGAGGAGATTTATCCAAGTTTGTGCCGGCACGTTTTATAGACCGGATATATGATAAGTATCAGATTAAAAAATAAGGAGTGGTTACTATGGCCAGCAGAATTGAACAGATAATAGACGAGATTGAAGACTATATTGACGGCTGTAAGACGCAGGCTTTTGCACCGTCTAAGATCATTGTAAACCGCGAAACTATGGAAGAACTATTAAATGAACTCCGCAGCAAGACACCGGATGAGATCAAGCGTTATCAGAAGATTATCAGCAATAAAGAAGCAATCTTAGCGGATGCGCAGGCGAAAGCGGATGCAATCATTGCACAGGCACAGGTAAAAACAGATGAACTTGTCAGTGAGCATGAAATTATGCAGCAGGCATATGCACAGGCAAATGAAGTTGTTATGATCGCAACCAAACAGGCTCAGGAAATCTTAGACAATGCAACAAATGACGCCAATAATATCCGTATGGGTGCCATGCAGTATACAGACGATATTTTGAAAAATTTAGAGAGTACAATTTCACATGCCATGGATTCTTCTAAGGCAAGGAGTGATGCATATATGAGTACTCTGCAGGGATTCCTTGATGTTGTTACAACGAACCGTGCCGAATTGAATCCTACAGCAGACATACAGGAAGAAACGCAGACGGATACACAAGAGTTACAACAGACCATGCCAGAACAGCAGTAATTAGGGTCATAAGCAGTTTAAAGATTCCATATTTTTTGATGGAAAGACCGGTTCCTTTGATCATCGAACTGGTCTGTGCCAGACCGGAACATCCGCCGAAGGCAGTAAAAGTCATGGCAAGTAAATAACGGCAGGCAGGTGTAAGGGGTGACTGGCTGGCAGCTTTGATCCCGTTTGTGATTTCTGTCAATCCGGTGAGCATCAGTTTTGTGGTTTCTGGCAGTGGAAGCAGCCGGAACATGGAAGATATCATGGAAAACAGCATAATATAACCTCCAAGTCTGGTTAGTGTTTCGAAACCGTTCATGATGCCGGCGTCTATGATTTTAAAATTTATTTGAGATCCAGATGCTGGCTTTTTGTATGTGGTGGAGTGGTTTGATACTGATTGCTTTTTCTCTGTAAAGAAAAAGAGCAGTCTACCGGCAATGAGAGGCGGCAAAAATATTACCAGATAGCTGAGTGGTATCAGGGAAGGCATATGAAGTTCCTGGCAGAGAATATAGCTGCTGATAAATACAGGACTGATGTTGTTTGTCACCATAAACAGTATTTCGGCTTCCTGATATTCTAACTGCCCGCATTTTAGCATTTCAGCACAGTTTTTGCTTCCCATCGGAAAGCCGAACAGAAAACCGGACAGCAGCACAAAAGAGCCATTTCTGCTGGCTGGTAAGATCAGACGTAGAAGCGGATAGAGAAGTTTTACAAGATATCCGGTAAAACCAGAGTAGATCAGGATATTGGATAAAACCGCAAATGGCAGCAGAGAGGGAAGCACCCGCTCATACCAGAGAACCAGCCCGTCGGCTGCTGCAGTTACTGCGTCCTGCGGGAAAAATAAAATATAAACGATAAAAATAAGGATACACAAGAATATTAATTTCTTTTTCATATTAGAATATATGAGAAACAGGAGGCATCTATGAAGAACAAATTAAATTTACCAGAGTTAGAATCCAAAAAAGTATTTGCATATTTTGAGGAGTTGGCAGCGATTCCGCATGGTTCAAGAAATACCAGACAGATCAGCGATTACCTGATTTCTTTTGCAAAAGAACATGGTTTAGAGTGCTATCAGGATGAGGCAAACAATGTTGTGATCATTCAGGAGGCATCTGCCGGATATGAAAGTGCAGACCCGATCATCATGCAGGGACATATGGATATGGTCTGTGAGAAGGAAAAAGACGTGGAGATCGATTTTGAGAAAGACGGTCTGGAGCTTTATGTAGACGGCGATTTCTTAAAAGCAAAAGGCACGACTTTAGGCGGTGATGATGGTGTTGCGGTTGCTTATATCCTCACAATTATGGATTCACCGGAGATTGCGCATCCAAGACTTGAGGCTGTGATCACGGTTGATGAGGAGATCGGCATGCTCGGAGCAGAGGTCATAGATCTTTCCATGTTAAAAGGCCATAAGATGTTAAATATTGATTCCGATGTGGAAGGACATTTCCTGACAAGTTGTGCTGGCGGTATGACTGTGGATACTGTGATCCCTGTCACATGGCAGAAACAGCAGGGATATGGCGCAGGACTGACTGTGACTGGCTTAGAGGGGGGGCACTCCGGCAGTGAGATCGATAAGGAACATGCCAATGCCAATATCCTGATGGGACGTGTGTTAAAATATCTTTCCGACCGAATGGAACTGGCGGTTGTATCACTTGCAGGCGGCTTAAAAGATAATGCAATCCCGCGTGAGTGTGAGGCAGAGATCGTCATTCCGGAAGAGAAAAAAGCAGAACTTTCCGATTATATTACAGAACTGAAAAAGATTTTTAAAAAAGAGTATGCTGTCTCAGATCCGGCTGTCTGCATTGAAATAAAAGAGAATGGAACAGGGGAGTATGATGTATTATCTTATTCTTCCATGACAAAAGTGATCTTTTATCTGCGCAACGTGCCAAACGGCGTGCAGCATATGAGCATGGTAATGCCTGGACTGGTAGAGACTTCTTTAAATACCGGAATCATGAAACTGACAACAGATGGCCTGGAGCTGACCGCATCTGTGCGAAGCAGTGTCTCCACAAGAAAAGAAGAATTAAAAGATAAATTAGAGTATCTGGCTGAATTTTTAGGCGGTGAGATCTCTGTAAGCGGGGATTATCCGGCATGGGAGTATCGCGCGGAGTCTGATATCCGTGAGGGAATCAGTGCCGTATACGAAGAATTATTCCACGAGGAGCCAGTGTTTGAGGCAATCCATGCAGGACTTGAGTGCGGTATCTTATCCGGCAAGATCGCAGATCTCGACTGCGTTTCCTTCGGACCGAATAACTTTGATATCCATACACCGAAGGAGCGTCTCAGCATTTCTTCTACCGAAAAAGTATGGAAACTGATTGTGGAATTTTTAAAGAGAAGTAAATAAAAACGTTTGTCATAAATTTAATATTGCAAAAATAAGGGAGTACGAACTGGTCTTATGAAAAAAGTCAGATTGTGGCTGCTTGTGTTTTTATGTATGATGGCAGTGTTTCAGGTACTTTTGACAGAAGAACTTTTAGAGAGTGCACACAGGAGAAACTGTTTTTCTTATGAAACGGCATTTCGCAATCTGCGGAACCATAATCTGACAAAAGATCAGGTCAATACCTTTTTTAACAATGCCGGATCCGATATGGAAGGGTTTTGTGAGCTTTTGACGATGTATTTTGCATCGGACTGCCAGATGACAGATCCTAAGCTGTTGAAGAAACAGGTCGCAGATGCAAAAAAATATCGTGGCAATGAATTTACAGAGATAAACGGATATGTCAAAAGCGTCTGGAGTGACCTTTTGTGTTTTCCGGTGGGAAAGATCGCAGGAAAACCGGAAGATAACGTTGTATTTGAAAATAGCTGGATGCAGAGCCGGACTTTTGGCGGCGACCGCGGACATGAGGGAACCGATATCATGGCATCGGAAAATGTGCGGGGCATATATCCGGTCTACAGTATGACCGACGGCGTTGTGGAAAATATAGGCTGGCTCCGTCTTGGCGGCTACCGGATCGGAATCCGGAGTCCGTCCGGTGCATATTTTTATTATGCTCATCTGGCGGAGTATGCAAAAGACTTTCAGATCGGTGAAACAGTATCGGCGGGCACATTTCTCGGCTTTATGGGTGACACCGGTTACAGCGATGTGGAGGGCACGACCGGGAATTTTGCAGTCCATCTTCATATGGGAATCTATCTGAATGATAAAGATGGAACAGAGTTTTCGGTAAATTCCTATCCGATGCTTTCTTATTTATGGGAAAGACAAGGAGGCGCACTTAGGTGAACCGCCATTTTTCGACAACATCATTTGCAGCATAATTTGAATATTATACAGATATAGTAAATAATGGCTATTGATATAGTAAGATTTTAGAGAATGGAGAGAGCCATGCGGCTGGATAAATTACTGACCGAACTCGGCACAGGAAGCAGAAGCGAAGTAAAAAAATATATCCGATCAGGGCTTGTCACGGTCAACGGGGAAGTTGTAAAGAAACCGGAACAGAAAGTGGATGAAAAAAAAGATACGGTCTGTTTTCGGGGGAATCCGTTAACATATACAGAGTATGAATATTATCTGTTTCACAAACCGGCGGGATGTGTGACTGCAACGGAGGACAATCTGCACCGGACAGTCATGGACTATCTGACTGACACGGCGCGCCATGACCTCTTCCCTGTGGGGAGACTTGACATTGATACAGAAGGACTGCTGCTCATCACAAATGATGGGGCATTAGCACACGATCTGCTCAGCCCGGCGAAGCATGTTTCGAAGGTTTACTATGCAAAAATCGACGGTCGTGTCACGGAAGAAGATGTTAACCTTTTTGAAAATGGGGTTGACATAGGAGAAGAAAAGCCTGCAAAACCGGCACTTTTAGAGGTTTTGCATTCGGGTGACAATTCGGAAATCAGGTTAACAATTACAGAAGGCAGGTTCCATCAGGTAAAGCGGATGTTTGAGGCAGTGGGAAAGAAGGTTACTTATCTAAAACGTGTGGAGATGGGATCACTGGTGTTGCCGGATGAACTTGCTCCCGGGGAATACCGTCCACTGACCGAAGAAGAATTACAGGAACTGCGCCGACACTGACAGGCAGACAGAAAAAAAGAAAACATGCAGATGCGGCTTAGATATCTGTGCTGTCTCTGTGCAATATACAGAAATGAGGATCAACATGAAAAATGGTTTTTTACCAATCAGCAAAGAAGATATGAGAGAGGCTGGCATAGACCAGCTTGATTTTGTTTATGTGTGCGGTGACGCTTATGTCGATCATCCATCGTTTGGACATGCCATCATATCGCGTTTATTAGAAGCACATGGCTATAAAGTCGGTATCATTGCACAGCCGGACTGGCATGACAAAGAGTCTATTAATATTTTAGGAGAACCGCGGCTCGGCTTTCTTGTCTCTGCAGGAAATATGGATTCCATGGTAAACCATTATTCTGTTTCTAAAAAGAGACGCCAGAGCGGTGCGTTCACACCGGGAGGCGTGATGGGAAAACGCCCCGATTATGCGACGGTTGTCTATTGCAACTTGATCCGGCAGACATATAAGCACAAACCGATCATCATCGGCGGGATCGAGGCAAGTTTAAGAAGGCTTGCGCATTACGATTACTGGTCGAATAAATTAAAACGTTCCATCCTGTTAGACTCCGGTGCAGACATCATTTCCTATGGTATGGGCGAACACAGTATCATAGAGATCGCAGATGCTCTGGATAGCGGGTTAGATATCAAAGACATCACATTTATTGACGGAACGGTTTACAAGACCAGAAAACGTGAGGATATTTACGATGCAATCGAATTGCCGCATTATGAAGCACTGCTTGCGGATAAAAAAGAATATGCAAAAAGCTTTTATGTGCAGTACAGCAATACGGATCCGTTCGTAGCAAAACGTTTGTTTGAAACGTATGACGGGAAAATGTTTGTGGTACAGAATCCGCCATCAAAACCTCTGACACAGAGTGAGATGGATCAGGTATATTCGCTTCCTTACATGAGAACTTACCATCCATCTTATGAGGAAGCAGGCGGTGTTCCGGCGATCGAGGAGGTCAAATTTTCCTTAGTCAGCAACCGGGGCTGCTACGGCGGCTGCAGTTTCTGTGCACTGACCTTCCATCAGGGGCGTATCATCCAGACCAGAAGCCATGAATCGATTTTAGCTGAGGCAAACCAGATCGTCTGGGAACCGGATTTTAAGGGATATATCCACGATGTCGGAGGTCCGACTGCAAACTTCCGTGCGCCGGCGTGTGACAAGCAGCTTACCAAAGGTGTCTGTCCGCATAAACAGTGTCTGTTCCCGCAGCCTTGTAAAAATCTGAAAGTAGACCACAAAGATTATCTGTCGCTGCTCCGGAAATTAAGACAGCTCCCGAATGTGAAAAAAGTTTTTATCCGTTCCGGTATCCGGTTTGACTACCTGATTTACGATGAAGACCGCACGTTTTTACGTGAACTTTGCGAGCACCATGTCAGCGGTCAGCTGAAAGTTGCACCGGAACATATCTCCAATGCGGTATTGGAGAAGATGGGGAAACCGAGCGTGGAAGTATATAAAAAGTTCGTGAAGGCATATAAGGACATGAATGAAAAGCTTGGCAAAAAACAGTACTTAGTGCCATACCTGATGTCCTCCCATCCGGGTTCTACTTTAAAGGAAGCAGTAGAACTGGCTGAATTTTTGCGCGATCTTGGTTACATGCCGGAACAGGTACAGGATTTCTATCCGACACCTTCTACGATCTCAACCTGTATGTATTATACCGGATTGGATCCACGCACGATGGAACCGGTTTATGTCGCTGTCAATCCACATGAAAAAGCGATGCAGAGGGCGCTGATCCAGTACCGGAACCCGAAAAATTATGATCTGGTGGTGGAAGCACTCACAAAGGCTGGCAGAACAGACCTGATCGGATTTGACAAACACTGCCTGATCCGTCCGAGAAGGGAACATCCTTTTGATCGGAATGACACGAAAAATGACAGAGGAAACAATTCCCACAGAAGCAGTTCAAAAAATGACAGGGACAATTTCCACAGCAAAAACAGCGTGAAAAATGACAGACGGACGGTCACATCCGGCAGCCGTAAAAAGATTACAGCGTCTGGAAATAACCAGCAGAATACTGGCGCCAAGAAAAAAAAGACGATCCGCAATATCCATAAAAAGAAATAGAAAGAAAATTTTATGCGTGAATTTAAAATCAATGAAAACGAAGCGGGACAACGCTTTGATAAATATTTAAAAAAGCTGCTTGGCAATGCGCCGGGCAGCTTTATATACAAAATGCTCCGAAAAAAAAATATTACTTTAAATGGGAAAAAGGCAGACGGAACCGAGAAGTTGAATCAGGGCGACGATATAAAACTGTTTTTTTCCAATGAAACCTTTGAGAAGTTCAGTGGAAGCGGCACACCGGATTCTGAATTCGAGGCACTTAAAGTACTTTCGAGGGAGTTTACATCAGGAAAACGGAAACTTCCGGTTGTTTATGAAGATAAAGATGTGATTTTTATCAATAAGCCGACCGGCATGCTTTCCCAGAAGGCAAAACCGGAAGATATTTCCGCAAACGAATATATTCTTGCATATCTGATCGCGAAAGGGGAACTGACGGAAAGTTCTTTCCGTACCTTCCGCCCATCGATCTGCAACCGGCTTGACCGCAATACATCCGGTCTGTTAGCTGCCGGAAAAACCTTAAAGGGACTTCAGGAGATGGCAAAAGCCTTAAAGGAACGTTCGGTTCAGAAATATTACCGCTGTATCGTAAAGGGGACGGTAAAAGAAGCTTCTTATCTGAAAGGTTATCTGCAGAAAGATGAATCGTCCAATCAGGTTTTGATCCGCAGGACAAAACCTTCTGAGGGAGAATGGCTCCCGATCGAGACGGAATATAAACCGATTCGCTGTATGGGCGGTTACACGGAGTTTGAAGTTCATCTGATGACCGGACGATCCCATCAGATCCGTGCGCATCTTGCGTCTATCGGACATCCGATCATAGGAGACTATAAATATGGAGATTCTGGAGTTAATGTATATTTTAAGAGAAATGCAAGGATAACGTCACAGCTTCTTCATGCAAGCCGCTTTGTATTTGAGGACGGCAGGGAGATTACGGCTCCATGTGGTGCTGAATTTGAGCGGGCATGGAATGTGATCGAAAATTTATAAACCGATGAATGTACATTCTGTCATGTGCATGTTTTCAGACTATAGTGTTCGAAAAAATTTGGAATCATTTATTTTTATAAAGGAGTACCATCATGGCAACCTGGAACTCAAGAGGACTCAGGGGTTCAACCTTAGAGGAGTTCATCAACCGCACCAATGAAACTTATCTGACAAATGGCCTTGCGCTGATTCAGAAAGTTCCAACGCCGATCACACCCATCAATATAGACAAGGCAACAAGGCATATTACGCTGGCATATTTTGAACAGAAAAGTACCGTCGACTATATTGGCGCCGTCCAGGGAATCCCGGTGTGTTTTGACGCAAAGGAATGTGCGACAGACACCTTTCCGCTTCAGAATATCCATGAACATCAGGTAACATTCATGGAAAACTTTGAAAAGCAGGGGGGAATTTCTTTTTTTCTGATCAGTTTTACCGCAAGGAACGAATTTTATTATCTGCGCCTTGCAAAGCTGTTGGAATTTTGGAACCGCGCAAAAGAAGGTGGAAGAAAAAGTTTCCGTTATGAGGAATTAGAATCCGATTATTTCCTTCCGAAAGGAAAAGCGGTACTGGTTCCTTACTTGGATACGCTGCAAAAAGATTTGCTGGCAAGGGATTGACATTCCCTTTGTTTTCCAATATAATAAACAGCAGTTTTATGTGGTAGCAAGGTAGCACACTAAAGTGCAAGAGAAAAATGTGTGCAGGGACGGCAGAAAAATCACTTATCACATAACGTCCCGGAATGGAGATTTGATGAAAAGACAGTTATTACATACACCTGAAGGTGTCAGGGATATTTACAATGACGAATGCGAGAAAAAGCTGATTTTGCAGGATGAATTATTAAAAGTACAGAAACAGTACGGTTATCACCCAATCCAGACACCAACATTTGAATTTTTTGATACCTTTGGCAGAGAGATCGGAACCACACCTTCGAAGGATCTGTATAAGTTTTTTGACCGGGAGGGAAATACGTTGGTACTTCGACCGGATATTACACCTTCCATTGCGCGATGTGCCGCAATGTATTTTGGTGAGGAGAAGATGCCGATCCGTCTCTGCTATATGGGAAATACATTTTTAAACAACAGCAGCTATCAGGGAAGATTAAAAGAGAGCACACAGCTTGGCGCAGAGCTTTTAGGCGATTCCACGGTAGATGCAGACGCGGAGATCATTGCCATGGTGATCGACTGCCTGAAAAAAGCAGGATTAAAAGAGTTTCAGCTTTCCGTCGGTCATGCAGAATTTTTCCGCGGTTTGACAGATGCGGCAGGGTTAAAGGAAGAACAGGAAGAAGAACTTCATGATCTTATTTCCAACAAAAATTATTTTGGTGTAACGGAGTTTGCTGAGACGCTGAGCTTAAACGATAACTTAAAGGCTCTGTTTGGAATGCTCGGCAATCTGTATACCGGATCTGACGAATTGCAGACGGCAAAGAAATATGCATCTGAATATCCGCGTATCTTAGCCGCGATCGAGCGCCTTGAGGAGTTACATCAGGTTTTAAAGATCTATGGCATTGATAAATATGTCTCCGTGGAGCTTGGAATTGTCAGCAATTATCAGTACTATACCGGCATCATTTTTGCGGGATACACGTTTGGAAGCGGTGAGCCGATCGTAAAGGGCGGCCGTTATGATGAACTTCTGACTTACTTTGGAAAGGAGTCAGCATCCATCGGTTTTGCGATCGTTATTGACCAGCTGATGGCAGCACTTTCCAGACAGAAGATCGAAATTCCGGTACAATATCAGAACGAACTTATTATTTATGATTCGAAAATGCGCAGCGAGGCGATCAAAAAGGCGATGGAGCTGCGTACTGACGGCAGAAATGTGGAGCTGATGGCAAGAGATATCTCAAAGACCGAAGAAGATTATCGCACCTATGCAAAGCAGAATCACTTTGTGAATGTGACATTTATGTAAGGAGACGGATACGATGGAAGAGATGAGATATTTAACCTTTGCCCTTGGGAAGGGAAGACTGGCGAAGAAAACTTTAGAGATGTTTGAACAGATCGGCATAACCTGCGAGGAGATGAAGGACAAAGATACCAGAAAACTGATCTTTGTAAATGAAGAATTAAAACTCCGTTTTTTCCTTGCGAAGGGACCGGATGTGCCGACATATGTTGAATATGGTGCAGCAGATATTATCGTTGGAAAAGATACGATCTTAGAGGAAGGCAGAAATATTTACGAGGTACTTGATCTTGGATTTGGAAAATGCCGCATGTGCATCTGTGGACCGGAAAATGCAAAAGAGCTGTTAAACCATCATGAACTGATCCGCGTTGCAACCAAGTATCCGCGGATTGCAAAAGATTATTTCTATAATAAGAAACATCAGACTGTGGAGATCATCAAGCTGAACGGATCAATCGAGTTGGCGCCGATCGTCGGCTTATCTGAAGTTATCTGCGATATCGTAGAAACCGGCTCCACCCTGCGTGAGAACGGTTTGTCGGTGTTAGAGGAAGTTTGTCCGCTTTCTGCCCGCATGGTAGTCAATCAGGTGAGCATGAAGATGGAAAATGAGCGCATTACAAAACTGATTTCCGATTTAAAGACCGTCATATAAGATAACAAAAACCGTTTGCCACAGCAATGTTTTGAATACAGACGGAACAGATGTTTTGAAATGGAGGAGAAGTATGCGAATTATAGAACTTACAGAAGAGGCAAGAACAAATATACTGGAAAATCTTTTAAAAAGAAGCCCGAATTCCTATGGTGAATTTGAAGGCAGAGTAAATGAGATCATAGAAAATGTAAGGGCAAACCGCGATGCAGCGATCTTTGATTACACAAAGCGTTTTGATGGAGCTGACATCAACGCAGAGAATATCCTTGTGACGGAGGATGAGATTAAAGAGGCCTACGAAAAAGTGGATGAAAAACTGCTTACGGTGATCCGCAAGGCGCTGGTAAATATCCGCAAATATCATGAAAAACAGCGCCAGTATTCCTGGTTTGATTCCGAGGAGTCCGGCATTATTTTAGGACAGAAAGTGACTGCCTTGGAAAAAGTCGGCGTTTATGTACCGGGCGGAAAGGCAGTTTATCCGTCCTCCGTGCTTATGAACATCGTTCCGGCAAAGGTTGCGGGTGTAAAAACTATCGTTATGACAACACCTCCCGGAAAAGACGGAAAAGTCAATCCGGCGACCTTAGTTGCGGCAAAAGAGGCAGGTGTGGATGCAATCTATAAAGTCGGCGGTGCACAGGCGATCGCAGCGCTGGCATTTGGTACGGAAAGCGTTCCAAAGGTAGACAAAATCGTAGGTCCTGGTAATATCTATGTTGCCCTGGCAAAGAAAGCCGTATTTGGTTTTGTAAGCATTGACTCCATTGCAGGCCCTAGTGAGATCATGGTGTTAGCAGATGAAACTGCAAACCCGCGTTTTGTTGCAGCAGACCTTCTCTCGCAGGCAGAACATGACGAGATGGCATCTGCGATCCTTGTTACAACGAGCAGGGATTTAGCGGAGCAGGTATCAAAAGAAGTGGAAGGTTTTGTGGCACAGTTATCCAGAAAAGAAATCATTCAGAAGTCTTTGGATAATTATGGTTATATCTTAGTGGCAGAAAGTATGGACGAGGCGATCGCGACAGTGAACGAGATTGCATCAGAACATCTTGAACTTGTCACAAAGAATCCATTTGAGACGATGACAAAGATCCGCAACGCGGGAGCAATTTTTGTCGGGGAATATTCCAGTGAACCATTGGGTGATTATTTCGCCGGTCCAAACCATGTGCTGCCGACGAACGGAACTGCAAAATTTTTCTCACCGCTTAGCGTGGATGATTTTATCAAAAAGTCAAGCATTATCTCTTATTCAAGAGAGGCATTAGAGCCGATTTATAAAGATATCGTACAGTTTGCAGAATGTGAACAGTTAACGGCGCATGCAAATTCAATCCGTGTACGATTTGAAGACTAGAGAGGAATGTGGTAAAATGGAAAGAACGGCGGAGTACATACGAAAAACAAAAGAAACGGATATTAAGATTAATCTGAATATAGACGGAACTGGTAAAGCGGAGATTGACACTGGGATCGGCTTTTTTGATCATATGTTAGAAGGATTTGCCAGACATGGTTTTTTTGATCTGGATGTCAAAGTGGAAGGGGATCTTGCCGTGGACTGCCATCACACGATCGAAGACACCGGAATCGTGCTTGGTAATGCGATCCGCAAAGCGTTAAAAAATAAAAAGGGCATCAAACGTTTTGGAAGCTGTATTTTGCCGATGGATGAGACACTGGTGCTCTGCGCCGTGGATCTCTCCGGCAGACCTTATCTTGTTTTTGATGGCGAATTTACTGTGGAGCGGGTAGGGTATATGGACACGGAGATGGTTAAAGAATTTTTCTATGCCGTTTCTTATGCAGCGGGTATGAATCTGCATATCCGTGTATTGTCCGGCGGCAATAACCATCATATGATCGAAGCAATGTTCAAGGCATTTGCGAGGGCGTTAGATGAAGCAACCGGCTATGATCCGCGTATCACGGATGTGTTGTCCACAAAAGGCAGCCTGTAGGAAAACTTGCGATTCCTGCAGAAATCTGTCTTAGGTATATATCACAAAAGAAAAACGTGTATGGCTTGTTAAGAAAATGCAGGAATGGAGAGTTTTTAAATATGGAACACAAAAATATTGTTGCCACCATTTACTTAAAAAATGGACAGGCAGTAAAAGGCATGGATAATTTTGAACCAATGGGCTGGGACGTGATCAGTCTGGCACGTCTTTATAATGACAGCGGTATCGATAAAATCATCATTTTTGATCTCTCAGACGATGACGAAGAACACGAGAAGAATATCCATACCATCAAAAATATCAACCGCAATGTCGAGATCAAAGTCTGCGCAGGTGGAAACATCAGCCGCTTTGAGGATGTCAAGAAGTTTATTTATGCCGGATGCCTGCAGGTTATTGTAAACGGTGCAAAATCAAACAGCATGGATATTGCAAGAGAGGCGAGCGACCGTTTTGGAAAAGAGCGCATCCTTGTTTCCGTGGCAAATGTTGATTTTGTATTCAAACATCAGGAGGAGATGCAGGAGCATTTTCACGAACTTCTGGTTTTAAACACCAGCGTTTTGACGGCAATCGAAAATATTACAGACGTTCCGTATGTCGTATATTTTGAGGAATGCGATTACGAGAAAATTATTGAGACCTTAAAACGCGAAAATGTACGCGGAATTGCCGGATCTTTTATCAATGATCCTGAGACAGATATCATGGAAATGAAAGCACAGCTCTCTGCAGGCGGGATCAAGATGGATAATTTCGAACCGGCATTAAAATGGGCAGATTTAAAGAAAAATTCGGATGGCATGGTTCCGGTTATTGTGCAGGATTACCGCACGGATGAGGTTTTGATGCTTGCCTACATGAACGAAGAGGCTTTTGAAACGACGATCAATATCGGAAAGATGACCTATTACAGCAGAAGCCGCCAGGAGTTATGGATCAAAGGTATGACATCCGGACATATCCAGTATGTAAAGTCACTGACCGCAGACTGTGATTATGATACGATCTTAGCGAAAGTATCACAGATCGGTGCAGCCTGTCACACCGGAAATGTCTCCTGTTTCTTTAATGAGATCGTCAAAAAGGAGTATATGGAGAAAAATCCGCTGAAAGTATTAGAGGATGTCTATGCGATTATTTTAGACCGCAAGGCAAACCCGAAGGAGGGGTCATACACGAACTATCTGTTTGACAAAGGACTCGATAAGATCTTAAAGAAGATGGGAGAAGAGGCATCAGAAATCATCATCGCAGCCAAAAATCCGGATCCGGAAGATATCAAATATGAGATATCCGATTTCATGTATCATATGATGGTGCTGATGGCGGAAAAGGGAGTTACGTGGGAGGAGATCACACAGGAGCTTTCACAGAGGTAATATACGAAGGACATTTACAGGCAGAAATTACTTGTAAATGTCCTTTTGCAGGTTCATCATGAATAACAAATATTTATGAAAGAGAGATTACAATGATACCATTAAAAATAGAAACACTGTTAAAAGGCCGCGTGGTTGAACATGATCGGGTAGAATATAAAACAGGATGGAACCCAAATGATATCATTCATTCTATTTGTGCTTTTGCAAATGATTATGACAATACAAACGGTGGATATATTGTGATCGGTGTAAAAGAAGAAAATGGGATGCCGGTATTTCCTTTAGAAGGGGTACCAAAAGAGGATCTGGATTCCATCCAACAGGAAATTTTTCAGTATTGCAATCAGATCGTTCCAAGATATATTCCGAGAATGGAAATCATTGATTATCAGAATTCCGGAATTTTTTTGATTTATCTTTGGTGTTCTGCTGGTGACAGTGGTCCATATCAGGCGCCTAAAACTGTTTATCTGGAAATTGATAATATCAGACGGGGATATCTGGAAGATTTTATTAAAAAAAGCAATAGCAGCCTGATCGAAGAAATCAATAACAGTACGCTCGAAGAATTACTCCTTGCCGAAGAAGTCGCCGATGAGACAGATACAGAATTGGATATTAGAAATATCGGGGTTTTAATGTTTGCAGAACATCCGGAAAAATTTATCCCAGGATCATACATTGAGTTAATCCGGTTTAATACAAAAGAAGCAGAGGCATCCGATGATTTTATTGAAAAAACCTTTACAGGTCCTATCTGGAAACAGGTTCAGGATGCATTAGATTACATTAACACAAATGTTATTGAAGAAAAAGTTGTAAAACTTCAGGGGCAGGCGGAATCAGAACGATTTTTTCATAAATCATATCGTGAACAGGAACCTGTTGAAATCCGGATTTACGTCGACAGTATCCAGATACTCAATTATCCGGGATTGGCAAAATGGATTAATCTTGAGCGATTTGCCGAAGGCAGGATCAAAGGCAGAAAATACAGGAACAGACGGATTGGAGAATTATTTAAAGAAATTGATTTGTCAGAGAAAAAAGGCACAGGTATTCCCAAAATATTACGTGAACTTAAGAAAAATGGTTCTCCTGGACCGGAATTTGATATGGATGATGACAGAACATATTTGAATACAATTATTCATATCCGTGATGGATTTGATAAAAATGAGATTATGTCCGAATCAATGTCCAAATCAATGTCCGAATCAATGTCCGAATTAGAAATTGCCAGAATACAGGTAATATTACAATATCTGACTGTTCATGATACCATTAACAGTGCAAAAGCGGCTGAATTACTGGATGTAGAGAAAAAGACCGCAAGCCGGCTGTTGTCAAAAGCTGAAAAAGTAGAAGTTCTGATCAGCAAAGGCAAAACGAAAGATAAAGTTTATATGAAAAAATAATTTGGGTATATCAGATAAAATCCTGAAAATGAAAATTGGAGACTCCATGTTTGAAAAAATAAAACAACTTATGACTGGTAATCTGTCAAAAGGCGGCAGGCAGGTCTACATCGATGATCTGCGCGTCATAGCGACCGTATTTGTGATCGGGGTGCATACAGTCTCACTGGCTGCCACGATGACAGAATACGGAAGCATCCCATTCCGGGTGCTTACCATCTTTAATTTTATATTTTTGTCCTGCAACCTGCTTTTTGTCATGTTAAGCGGAGCATTATTGCTCCCGGTAAAAAATGAATCGATCGGCAATTTTTTCCGGAAACGTTTCACAAAAGTTGCAATTCCGCTGGTTGTCTATTACATTCTGTATATCGTGGCAAAGGAAGGGCTTGTCTGGCTGAGACCGGACCACTGGATTCTGATGTTGAGGCGTATTTTAACGGGGGCTCCAATGGAGGCACCTCATTTCTGGCTGGTCTATGTGATCATCTGGCTGTATGTACTGACGCCGTTTATGCGGTATATTGTACATAATATTCCCGATACCGTATTGTCGGGTGTGATAGGGGTCGTATTTGCAATTTGTGCATTGGACACCTATCTACCACTTTACGGAATCAACTCTGTGTTTGGCATTGTGGTGGATTCTTATGCGGGCACTTTTTTACTTGGATATTTTCTTTCTGAAAAATGCAGCAGAAAGGTAGAAAATTTTTTCATGTTTACAGGATTTCTATCATTTATTGAAACCTGTATGTGGATCTGGAACGGAAATGATTATGTCAATTATATTTATCAGAATTCGCCCACAATGATGTGTTTTACGGCAGCTATCTTTTTGTTGGTAAAGCGCCTTGCGTCCCAAAAAACAAAAAGCAGTTTCTTTGTGCAGTGGATCAGCCGGTACAGTTATTCTATTCTGCTGATCCACTGGGGCGTACTTCATTTTGTGGTCAAACAGAAACTGCATGTCAATGTGCTCGGCGGTGGCATTGTCGGCGGCTGTATTGTGATGATGGTACTGACTCTTTTTATCTCAGCAATCGGTGCAATGATCCTTGACAATACGCTGCTGAAATGGCTCCAGAAACCTTTTACAAAAAAGCAGAGACAGAAATAAAAATACAAGGTATGAATTTGTCCATAGATTCATAAAATGATATCAAAAATCAGAATAAAAAAACGATGTTTACTTAAAAACGGTCACTGGTATACATAATACTTTTATGGTAAACCAGTGCCAGGACACAGAACTGCTGTATGAAATCAGTCATATAATTTTATGCAGATGGACTGGCACAGAAATGGAGTGTTCTATGGACAGACAGACAGTCGAACGGCGCAGGGAATATGTGCAGAATATCCGCAATTCTTTTTATGAGGAAAACGGGATGCAGAAGAGAGAGACCAGAGAGGTGGATGATTCTGCACCGGAAATGGGGCTTGCGGCAGCACTGAAACTGCGCATTTTTTTATCTGTATGTATATTTGCAGCTTTTTTAGGCTGCATGTATACCCATACGGATTTGTGTGGTTACAGCACGCAGACGATCACAGAAATGATCTGTGATAATCATTATTATACAAATCTGAAAAATTATGTTATGATACATTGAGCGCAAGTGAGTCAACATACATATATGATT
>ERZ791825.818-NODE-818-length-20668-cov-9.461844_pt1 | contig 20668 bp, 29 predicted proteins | sample MGYA00510298_ERZ791825 | MGnify/ENA primary metagenome ERZ791825 (study PRJEB30046, sample SAMN00792010) | human gut metagenome | study: EMG produced TPA metagenomics assembly of the A metagenome-wide association study of gut microbiota in type 2... | reverse complement strand
ATATTATAATATCGTTGCAATTATGAGTATTCTGGTGTATTATTTAGATAAGAAATGATAACTTTTGATAACTTTATAGGGAAAGGGAGAGAGTTATGGAATATGATATCAAGCCTGCTGCCAGCCGCTTCCATGCTCTGACAGTGCAACCAGAGGGCACAGTGGGGGAGTTTGTGCGAAGCCTGGACGTATCGGAGAACAGCCGGACAACGTACCGCAAGGCCGTGCTTAAGTTTCTGGATTACCTGCAGGAGCGCGGCATAGAGGCGCCTGCTGCCCAGGATATTCTCGACTATAAAGAGCACCTGCGGAGCCTGTACGCGGCCAACACGGTCAATACATACCTATGTGCGGTCAAGCTGTTCTTTGCGTATGCCGCAGATATGGGAGCGTATCCGAATGTAGCGGCGAAGGTGAAGAAACTGAGGGTCCCGCGTGATCATAAGAAGGATGACTTCTCAGCGCTGCAGGCGCGTGGTATCCTGGACGGCATCGACCGGGATACGCTGCAGGGGAAGCGGGATTATGCCATTATCAATACCATGTTCCGTACTGGCCTGCGTGATATTGAGGTGTCCAGGGCAAGAATCTGCGACATCCGGAACAAATCCGGCCATACGGTTTTGTATGTCCACGGAAAAGGCCACGAAGAGGCTGACGCTTTTGTTATCCTCACGCCGAAAGCCTACGAGGCTATATTGGACTATCTGAGGAGCCGGAAGGCAGCAGGGCATAATACTGCAGCTGATTCCGCACTCTTTGCGGCATACGGAAACCGCAACCAGGACGGCCACATGACGCCCAGGAGTATATCCAGGATAGTAAAGAGCACCCTTGTGCGCTCTGGATACGACAGCAGCCGCTGGACGGCCCACAGTCTGCGACATAGTGCCGTGAGCATGGCACTGGCAGCAGGTGCCACCATCATGGACGCCAAAGACATGGCCAGACATGAGAACGTGGAAACAACAATGATCTACGCACACAATGCGCAGCGGTTCAGCCACAGCGCAGAGGGCGCGATAGACAGTGTTTTATAGGGAGGACACAGAAAAATGCGTATAATTGCTATTACAGCCCAGAAAGGCGGTTCAGGGAAGACCACGAACGCCCTGAACATAGGAACCGGCCTTTCATATCTGGGTAAAAAGGTATTGCTGATAGACATGGATCCCCAGGCATCCCTCACGGACGGCCTGGGCGTGATCCCGGAAGAGTGCAAGCGGTCCGTTGCGGATGTACTGCTGAGGAAACTGACCATTCCAGACGTGGCCGTGAAGATTAACCGCAATCTGGACCTGGTACCGGCAAGTGATGAGCTGACCGGTCTGGAAATCTCGCTTGCTGATCATAAAGACCGCAACATCCGGCTGAGTGCTGCACTGAATCGCGTCAAAGCTCAATATGATTACATCATCATAGACTGCGCCCAGGGATTAGGTCTTTTCACCGTCAACGCCCTCATAGCAGCCACGGAGGTTTTCATTCCTACTCAGCTGGAGTATTTCTCCATGCGCGGCATAGGGCGCACCATTAAAACTGTGAACCTGGTTAAGAAGACCTATAACCAGGCCCTGCAGATATCCGGAATCATTACCTGTATGTATATGGGTGGCAATAAGTCGGCCAGGGAGATGCTGGACGAGATCCGGAACGGTTACGGCTCCCTTGTGTTTACAACTGTGATCCGCAGAGGCGTGGCCGTATCTGACGCGGCAGCAGCCGGGAAAGATATTTTTGCATACAGTAACCGAAGCAATGCAGCACTGGACTACACGGACCTGTGCAATGAAATTATAGATCAGGAGGAAAATTAAAATGGCAAAGACAGAGAGACGGCAGGCAATCGCGCCGATCATAGAGGACACTACAGATGAGATCAGGGAAATCAGCAACCCGCTGCTGCAGCCGGATGGACAGAAAGAGGAGATCGACCGCTATACCATCCTGCTGCCGAAATCCAAATTCAAGAGGATCCGCATGGCAGCAGTTGAACGTGAAGTTCCGATCAAGAAGATCTTCGAGGAGATGTTGGACGATTACCTGGAAAAGAACAACTTATAGGGAGGATCGTATGGATAACAAGGAATTCGAAAAGGGCTACAGCCTCCAGGAGGCGGCTGAGCTTCTTGGCCGTAGCGTGGTAACTGTGAGGCGGTATGTTAAGAACGGAACGCTGGAAGCCTCTAAACTGGGCGGCAAGTATATTATCCCTGCTGCAGAGGTCAAAAAGTACCTGTAGTATTTACGACAATAGGATAATACACAATTATGAGTATAAATATAAGCATATTTCTATGTCCATTAACGCAGGATACCGGACATAGAAAACTGCAGCGGAAGAGGTGAGCTAGTGGACGAAATGAAGATGGATCTGGAGCAGATAAAGGAGCCTGGTGAAGATTTTGATTACATGTTCCTGTCTGAGGACGAATACAACGACCTTGTGCTTCGGATCCAGGAAGAAATAGATAAGCTGAAACTGGAGAACACAGAGGAAGGCACCGGGGATATCATGCAGCTGAATATCTTCCTGCATGGCCTTCGTGATCTGATGAGTAAAGCCCGTATTCTTGATGAACGCTATTCTGATATGGTGGCGAACGGAAGTTACTATACATACTATTTCAAGAATCCGAAGGAGACAAAGGAGGGCGAAATCTGCCTGATCCTGGACGGCAAGCCGACAGATCACATTATTCCTCACGAAACACTGGAAGAGCTTAATGAGGACATCGAACAGTACATATATGACGGAAATGGCGAGAAATATACGCCGCTGGCTGCCATCGTAGGGAACCGGCCCTTTCTTCCTGTGGCCTGGTATATTAAAATCTGCGTAGGCGTAGAGCCGGAGAAAAAGCAGCTCCAGGAATTAAAGTCAAAAGCTACAAAGTCATGGGTTACTACACTGGACAGAGTAAGCCAGATGCTCAACAACGATGAAATTGAATATGGCAAAAAAGTCGGCATCCGTACAGGCCGAAAAGGCGAAGATAAATATTATACCGTCATTACATTGGATTTGAATGACCGTATTGTGGAGAATGCAATAGACGGAAAGCTGAACGGCTTTGATATGGCCGTATTGTCCGCTGTATGCTCCTGCTATGATAGCGGCAATACGCTTATTACCACGGGAATGATAAATAATGCATTGTCTGGCAAAAAGAACGCCACCCTGCACGATAAGCAGAAAAAAGAGATTGCCGAGTCCATGCAGAAGCTAATGGACCAGAAAATAACAATGGACGTTACTGCAGAGGCTGCCAGTTATGGCTTTGAGGGTGATAATTACGTCAGAAACACTCGTATGCTTGTAGGATATACAGATATCGCAACCAATAAGGGGAAAACCGTAGAAGTCTATGTGATCACAGCGCAGCCGCTACTTTTATGGTATGCGCAGCACAAGAAACAATATTCTACGCTTCCCATTGAGCTGCGGGCCGTCCCGCTGAGCTGCACACGAGAGACTGTCACTCTGTGCAATTACCTGCTGAACCGGATCCAGGTTATGAAACGATCCGCAAACGTCAGCAATATTATAAAATATGATTCCGCTATTGATTACGTTCTTGGCGGCAAAAAAGACGAAATGAATGAATATGCAATCCGGAAGCGCCGCGAAGAAATTATTGCAAAAACCGGAAAAATTCTTGACTACTGGAAAGACCAGGGCTTTATCCTTGGCTGGAAAGAGGGTAAAGTAGGCAAAAGGCGCGACCGCGTAGAAATATTCTGGAAGCCGGAACAACTGGCCCTGGCCTCCAAAAAGTAAATTAACAGAATCCTCCGGCCATAGCTGCCCCAGCCACGAACATGATCAGACCGGCGGCAATAACCGGAATGCTCCACGAGCACACAGAGGGGGAGTCGATGGCAGCGCAGCCGATCCAGACGGCGGATAATCCTGCTGCAGCTATAACAGTGCCGGTTACATTCAGAATGTTTCTCATGGTATTCAGTTCCTTTCTCTTGTGAACCGGCAGCAGGTGTGATATAATCCTGCTGCCGGTTTATGACGATTAACCCGGTAACTGCCTTTAGGTTGGATGGCCGTCCACCTAAGGGCTTTTTTTCTTACAATTCTACGTTCAGCAGCATCCCGTGAGTAAGTCCGGGACAGCATCCAGTGAAGCAATAGAGCGTCGCCCGTATGTCTTCGCCCGCATCCATCAGCGGAGCAATGGCAGCAGCCAGATCACGCTTCAGATGTCCGATACAGGCCCTCTTTCCCATCGAGATCACATGAGCATAAATCTTAACAGCGTTCCTATCGGACCGGTTCTCTGGCTCCCTGCAGAGGCTCAGGCAGATATCCAGCGGATTCATCCGGTTAAGCCACTCAATAACCTCCTGTGCGTTCCGGAAGGTGACGCCGGCAGCAGCCGTATAGATTACGCCACGCTTAACCAGCTTCCAGGCTTTCCGGAAGGCTCTGGATAAGTCCTTGAGATACTTTCTTAATTTGTTGGCCAGTGTAGCAACGGCCTTGCGGGTGTTTCTTACTGATTTCATTCGTTTTTTCATAGTGTTGAACTCCTTTCTCATATCTTTGCTATGATTATATTATACACGTTTATAAGTATGTTGTCAACACTATATGGATTATTTTATAAATGTTTTTGAGTATTTTGATATTGACACACGTTTATGAGTATGCTATAATGTAATTACAGTAAAGGAAGGGAGCGAATAAGATGCCAGAGATTAGCAGATTCTACGGAATCGTAATTAAAATGTTCTTCAAACCAAAGGAGCACGAACCGAGCCACTTACACGCACTGTATGGTGAGCATGTCGGCATCTTCGATCTGAGAACGATGGAGATGACCGAAGGAGATCTTCCTAAGAGGGCGCAGGAGATGGTCCGGGAGTGGATGGCTCAGAACCAGGAAGAGCTTCTCAAGATGTGGGATGATCAGAATTTAAGAAAGCTGCCGCCGCTCTAAGCGGCAGCAGCCTATGAAAGGAGGCACTTGCATGATTCCAAGAATTAAGAGTGTGAAACCTATGGATGATTTCATGCTGCACGTTGTTTTTGATGACGGCAAGGACGTTCTTTATAATGTTGCAGAGGATATTGAGGCTATACCGAGCTATCAGGATTTAAGAACGATCCACGGCCTGTTTAACCAGGTTCAGCTTGACGAGAGCCGCACCTGTGTTTTCTGGAACGACATGATAGACCTGGCCAGTGATACAATCTATGAATACGGGAAAGAGAAAGGGAATTAAAATGGCCGTAACTGAGAAAGTAAAAGCCCTGTTATCCATCAAGGGCAAAAAAAATATTGAGCTTGCGGAGCATCTGGGCATGTCTCCGCAGTCTCTCCAGAACAAATTGAACCGTGGCAGCTTCTCCGCCGAAGATCTGATTAAGATTGCAGACTTTACCGGGGCCACACTGGCCTTCGAGGTTAATGACAACCAGAAAATCGTGTTTGAAAATACGGATATCAGGGGGTAAATTATGATCTTAGACAGAGAAGAACGAGAGGCCGACCTTGCCACTAAATCCGATGTCAGCATGACCCTGCAGCTGACAGATAAGCAGTATGAGGCCCTGCTGCATTACACCTTTAAGGCAGGCTTAAAACGTCCGGAGGAGCTTCTGGAGTCATTCATAGGAGACTTAAGCGGATGGCACAGGAATGGCTCGGATGAGGAGGAAAAGGCAGGTGAATGGTTCCAGCGTGCCTATGGTGGTTTTGGTGGCAGCAGCTCATTCCTGTTCTACCTGTATAGCAACCGCTGCTCCGTGTCCGAACTGGAAGATATTGCGGTGACCTTCGACCACGATCCGGAAGAAGTATATGACGAAGATCCAGAAGAAGACTACCGGGAAACCTACGGGGAAATCTATCCGTTTGACTGGTATGAAGAATATTTGCGTGATGTCCGGCACGAGTTCGACGCTGATTCACGGGAAGACTGCATCAAGCTTATACGTTACCTGCTGCAGAACCAGAAAGAGGGCTGCGTTGACTGGGGAAATATTGAAATCAAATAACTGTGTCAGAATCTGACACGAAAAAGAGGGAGGCTGCTGCCTCTCTTTTTTTGATGCTATTATCATATATATGTTGATATGTTCGAACACATGTATGATTTTATTACTCAGCCTATATACTTATTTATGCACATATGATATAATTTAAGGCAGGAAAGAGAGGTATAAAACATGTTCGAAAAACTCTTTAAAACAGCCGGTTTCCCACTTAAAACAAGGAATTTTATTGTTGACTACGTGGACGGATCAGGAACCTATTATCACAAGCCTATGCAAAGCATCATGCACATAACAGACACCGACACGGAAGCCGTGGAAAGCATCAGGAGGGCCGTGAAAACCCAGGACAATGCCTCTGTGTGCTCCATTATCGAAGTAGGCGAGAAGTACAGTCTGGAAGATATGATCAAGTACCAGGATCAGCCGGGCCGGTTCCCTGGATACAAGGTTCTGTATCTGGATCCGGCGCTTGCCTTCTGTCATTGAGGAGGCACCTATGGACATCCAGACCGCTATTGCAATCCTTGAAACAAAGAAACTGACCTGCTGCAATCAGAAAGAATTTATCCAGGCTGCAGATATGGCAATAGCAGCATTACGGCAGCAGGTGCCAAAATCAATGAATGTGAGTTTTCAAAACAACACAAACGCGGCGAGTCCGCAGGGAATCCGCGTTTTCAGTCCTAAAATCAAAGCGAACGTTCGGGTAGAATAGCGAGCGTTCGGATAACATACAAAGGGGATGAAATTATGCTTAAAACAACTTACCCGGCGCTGATCACGCCAACAGAACGCGGCTTTCGCATTGAAGTGCCGCAGTTTGATATCACCGTGGAAGCAGAGGCGGCAGCTGACGGCATCCAGATGGCCCGCAATCAGATCTGCACCGTGCTTTCCTCCTGTGTAGACACAAGGGGAGAGCTTCCTGAGGCGGAACCACTCGCGGCCCTGGCAGCAGGATCCACCACAACGCTAATTGATGTTGACATGGGGAGCTATATGCTCCAGTACAGCACGAAAAGCGTGCACAAGAACGTCAGTATACCGGCATGGCTGGACACTGAGGCAAAGAAAAAGCGTATCAATCTCTCTCAGACGCTCCAGAATGCCCTTTTAACCTGCTTAGGGCATCTGTAACACTAAAAACGCCCGGAAGGGGCGCTATTGCCCCTCTCAGGCACATTCTGAATACTTATTTCCCGTATACACATCATTTCATAATGTCGCATGCGGGTTTTTCTTTTCCATCGTTTGCAAATGGTGTCTGACTTTCGTCCACAGCCTCAAATTCATAGTCTGGAACAAACAGATCATAACGCGGATCATACTGGAACGCCACATAGTAGCTTGAAATACCATAACGATTTTTTAAGCAGGACAATTCTACCTTTCGCGGTATCTCCTTTTTCGCCGCAATGATGGCCTTGCGCTTCTTGATGATGTCTTTCTCTTTCTCAAACATATCCTGAGAGCGCATGATCTGCAGCTGGAGGCCCCAAACAACGTCAGCGGTATATTCAATGCCTCCGGACTCTTTAAAGCTCTCGAAATCCACCGGAGAGAGATAGTTCTGACGGTTTAGGGACGAGATTACAACAATAACAAGATCGTTTTCTTTCTGCAGCACCTTAAGGGCTGTAACAATGCTGTCCATACGTTCCTGCTTGCTGAGCTTCTGGTTCTGGGTCTGCAGTACCTGCAGATAATCCACGAACACCACCGGCTTCTCTCCTGTGGCCTCTATGTACTTCTCAACGTACTGCTTTACATACTCCACCGTAGTACCAAAGCCACAGTCAACCAGATCGATATTGCCCGCAATCTTCGCATAGTCCCGGACTGCTGCCTTTACCTCATCCGTAATATGGCCACGGCGGATATTAATAGCGCTCACAGCCTTCGTGATGCTGCTGAGCGAACGGTTAAGGCCGGTTATCGGATCAAGGAGATCGTTCTGGGCCGTGATCCGCGCCACGCTCTTAGAGATCATCTCCGCACTGCTCTGCTCCAGGGAGAAATAAATGCTCTTTTCCCCCGCTGCAGCAAGCTGATCCATCATCTGGCAGCAGAACGTTGTTTTTCCTAAGGAGCTAATCGCACCGATCACATAAAGGCCAGGATACAGCCCAATACATTCCTTGTCAAGGTTTGGAAATCCAGTCTTTCTGTCCTTGTAGGACATGAATTTCAGAATGTCCTTCTCAAACTGGCCCTTTAAATAATCCAGGGCGCTATCTGGGTGTGGGTTATCCTTTCTCGGCATCCGATCAGCCACAGTGGCCACGGCTCCGGAGATGGCAGCAGCAGGATCAGCAAACGCCTCTGCTGCAGTCTTCCGATCCGGTCCGGTGTATGGTGTAAACTCCCGCAAGGCCCGGTCGATGGTAAGTGCTCCATATGTAGAACCAGACTGTTTGCGATCCCATTTATCCCGCATCAAACTGGACTGCCGATATAAACTATCAACGCGCTGCGCGTCTCCATTAGTCCAGTATACCAGGAGTTTCACAAAGGCCATGTCTGCTTCTGACTGTGACGGATAACCGGCGCCCGCCCAATCTCCGCTCCAGAGCTGCCGGAATAACGCCCCATTTGCCGCCTCTGACGCTTTCCTGATAATTTCATCGTCCGACAGAGTAACAGGGGCAGGAGCGGCAGCAGGAGACGCAGAGGCACGTTCATGGACGTCCTGCTGTCCTATATACTTCCTGTGCATTCCCGCAATCGCAGCGGTACATTCCTGGATCTGGTTGCGCCCCTGGTAGATCTCACCCGTCATGGTGAAATATCTGCCGGTACAATACATCTCGATATTACCCTTGCGGTTTGACCCTGCAGGAAGCTGGCCTTTGCAAATAATGTGCAAACCGGTACCGCTGGGGCTTACTTCCGTATAGCTCTCAACGCTCCGGATGATATCGGCAGCAGCAGGATCCACAATCCGACCATTCTCCAGGACATGATCCAGATCAATGCCAACGTACCCATTTGCAAACTCGAAACCAACGCCGTCCAGGTTCCATTTCTCCACGGCCTTAACTGCAGTATCGAAGTCGGTCCAGGTGTTCCGATCGTTGGCCTTTGCACCATAGCCGTTTTTCGGATTGCGCGGCTCTTTGGATATATGGCCATTCTCGCGCGAGACCTTTTTGAAGCATACCCACTGAGGGAGCGCCCGCAGCTCCTCCGGGATGTTGTCATATTTTGTTGACACAGAGAATACCTCCTTTATCTGGTGGCCAGAAGTTTTTTATGGGGTGAGTTTACTAGGGGAGCACGGCGCACGTCAAGGGAGCCGTGCGGACCACTACAAAGATTTATTATTATTTATAAATCTTTATGTCAAAATTTGCCAAGTCTTGGAAGCCGCATAAATAAAGGGCTCGCGGCACTTTTTTGGCTTCCAGAAAAACTAAAAACGGGGTTATTAAAAACTAAAAAAGGGGTTATTAAAATCTAAAAAAGGGGTTATAGAAAAACTAAGAATTGGGTTATTAATTATTTTTGAGTTAATAGCCCCTTTTTTAGTTTTTCTATTACCCTTAAATGACCCCTTGAAAATTCCGGAAGGCGTCAAACGGGGGTAATAGGTTTTCAAGGTCTGTCCTCCTGTGTCTTCATGATCTGGATCCAGCCCGCGGCCGACATTCTAAAGTTGGCAAAACCAACTTTTGAGGCGTCAAGAATATTGACATCTGAACCGGATCAAAATTTGCTACCCAAATTTGGGAAGCGGTGTTCTATTGTGACTGATGGTCACTTTTCCGAAAGTCAATATTATTGACTTTTGAACCGGCTCAAAAAGTACGGGTTCGGATGTGACCAATAGTCACACCTGAGAATGATTGCAACGTTGCATTCCAAAAACAAACGAATGCAGCGAAATGCTCCATTCAAAAACAAACACGAATAGGCCTGTGGATTGGCTTAGATACTGGCTTTCTGCCCTGCTGCGCTACCATTCCAAAACCGACGAATACAACATTCAAAAACAAACTCGAATAGCCGGAACGCTCGCTTTCAAAACAACTCGAATATCGGCTTCCGTTGCGACATCGCAACAGCTTGAAGCCCGGGAATGTTGAGAAAGGTCAAGGTTCTGGCCGTATGCACTCCCTATCGGTAAAATGATTCGTACCGCAGTACGAGCCGCTGCGCTGGCCAAAATGTTAGGATTTGTTAAGGTTTCAAGCTATATAGGTCTGTGAAGGACGGTTTTGACAGGTTCAATGGTAACGCGAATGGTAACGCTGCTTTAGAAAACTTCAGATTATTCCGAACGTTGCCATAGTATACCAGGCGCGGCCTATATGCTAAAAACGTGAGGTTTTATAAGGTTTTGCGCGTGCAGCAGGCTAAGAAATGCTAAGGTTTATTCCGAACGCTCACTGTGGAAAAACGTGGACAAAAACCGCTTTCTGAATTTTTAGAAACCGGCAGAGGAGAAAGGAAAATTGCGTTTTCCTCTTGCTTCGTCCTTGCTTCGCGGTCCGGATCTGCAGCAGGAGCGGCCAGGATTGGCTTCTCCTCTGTGTGATCCATCCGGACATTTCGGACACCCTAAAAAGGGTAATGTGCTTAGGTACTTCCTAGGGGGTGGGGGCTATGCGGGGCGTGGAAGGCGCGGCGTCTTTCTCTTTCCGGGGGAAATTTCCAGGGCACTTCCTTCCGCTTTCGCAAGCTAAAAATCCAGCAAATAAGCCATTGTTGCATACTGTGAAGAGGAAGCCGCCCGCTGTGCATTTATATTCTCAAGCTGCAGCCAGCCCCCTCTGTGTGATCAGCGAAGCCGTGAGGAAGCCGTGAGGAAGCCGTGAACAACGGACGAACTACGGGAAGCGGCGAGAGGCAGCAGGACCGTGTCAGAATCTGACACAGCCATGCAGGGTATCCGCAGTATGGACCCCCTTGCCCTGGAACGTCTGATAGAACGGTTTGTTCGGTCAGGCCACCCAGGGGGCTACAGAAAAGTATGAGGGTTTAGCAACCAGACCGCAGCCTCTCTATTCTTTTCACAGATTTCCCCTTTGGGGGTTATTGCTGTGCGTCCTGTAGCTATATTTGAATTTTGGGACAACAAAAAAGAGCGATTGTCCACCGCTCTTCTCTGTTATTCTTTATAATACGCACATAAGTGCGAGCACTGTAAAGTGCTTTGGCGTTTCGCCTTCCGTACCCTAACATTAACAGAAAATTTAAATGTTGTCAAGAATAAATAAATTTTTAATCAATGATTTCAACTGTTATAGCGGCTTCTTGAACGATTTGATTATTATCTTGCAATTGTTTTATTTTTTCATTTTTGTCTTGAAGTTCTGCATTTAATTTGTCTATTTGAGTTAATGCAGAGGCTAATTGCTGCTTAAGATTATTAATCTGGTGCTCTCTTTTGTTAATTTCTCTTTTATATGACGGAATATGATTTAGCATGATTTTATCTAATTCATCCATGACTCTGGTACTTGCTTTTCCCATTTTATGTATTACACGGTTTTTGCATATCCAACGGTAGCTATTAGTCTGAATTCCTGTATTTTTAATAAAACCATCATTTACAGTGGCATCGATAATTTCCGGGTATCCTTTTCCGTATTTTTGTGTGGAGCAAGGAACGACTAAGAGTTCTTGTCTTGCATTTTTTACTACAATACATGGATGTGGGTATGATGGTTCGTAACGGAAATTATGTGCTCCCAGATCGACCATTACAATATCCGCCCGAGCATATATGGTTGTGTCGCATTGGCTTCTGTTTGCGATCCATCGTTCATTGTTATTGATAAAATGAGCCATTTCATATTCTGAAAAGTCTCTTAAGAGATCTGTCATATTTGTTAGGCTGGCAGAGTGAAGCTGATAAAGTATAGGGTTGTCCCTTCCTAAATTTTTTTTGGAAGAACTTTGTTGAGAAATATTGGATACAGTTTGTTGATTTACTGAAATCATTTATATGGTCCTTTCTATTTGGCTTTAGCAGAATGTGATCAAAAGTGTTCAATAGCCCATGAACTGCGGGTAACTGAACTGTTCGCTACTTCCCTAGCATGGCCTGATTTAAGGCCTCTGCTGCCGTTCTGGTTTCCATCTCTGACGGACCTGCCAGTATTACGGTACTTCCCTGGCTGATCAGCTCTGTGGTGAAGCCGAAGTGTATTCTTACAGATGGGAGAAATCCGGCTGCAATCTCCTGCGCTTTCATTGCTGTGCGGCACTGGCAGAAACAGCGGTATTGTCCGCTGCGTGTATCGTAAGAAATATTTTTAATGTCAAACATGTCATGAGCTCCTTTCTAATCCTCCTGATCAGGAACGTATTCAACCAGGTCCTCAATATTGCAGTTTAAGAGCTTACATAAGCGCTCAAGCACCTGCAGAGAAACCGGTTGATCTTTTCCCATCTTTGCGATAGTTGCCGGATGAATACCATTCTCACGAAGGTATGTCTTGCTCAAATTCTTGTCTATTAATAACTTCCACAATTTCTTGTATGATAATGACATTTTGCAACCTCCTTTCTATGTTTCATTATAACAGTGAAAAGTACATATGTAAATACAAAAAGTGCATTATAGTGAACATTTACAACTATGAAAGTTCATTATTGTGAACATTTACTATTTACCGTATGTTCGTTATGATGTACAATATGTTTCGCAAGATGAACATTGACAACCGAATACAGAAAGGAGCGATATACATGAGCAACTACAGCGTAGTTCTGCAGGAAGCCGTGAACGGTGTCTCCTGTGACTTCTATGGTGACGGCCTGGGTGAGTTTTTCATGACCCGTCAGCAAATCGGTGAGGCGCTGGGGTACGGAAATCCGAAGGTTGCTATATCTAACATCCACATGGCTCACAAAGAGCGTTTGGATCAGTTTTCAACGGTACTTAAAACGAGTACCGTTACCGGACCAAAAGATTTCTATTTGTACTCCGCCAAAGGAGTATATGAGATTTGCAGATGGAGCCGCCAACCGGCAGCAGACGCGTTCTTTGACCGGGTCTATGACATCCTGGAGGGACTTCGAACCGGAAAGCTCCGGGCCAGCCTGCTGCCAAAACAGGACCAGGCAACGATAACAATGCGTGAGAACATTGAGCGCACAGTGGTGGAGTGGTTTGAGACTATCGAAGCGGCGCTTCAGTCTGAGCAGTATTATCTGGTTCCGCGATCATCGCAGGAACAGTACCGCAAGCCGTTAGAGCAAACCCTGGGAATCTATGATAACAACTACTATTACATTCACGGGCGCATTGCTTCGGAGCTGTACCGGGAGGTTCGTCCGACCTTCCAGAGAAATAGTTTCTATGCTGTTTTGATGGCTGCCGGTATCCTGGTGCCGCGTCCGGAAGGCATGTACTGCGACCGGGAGCGCCGCACCAATGTGCTGGCCACGATTTATGGCAAGCAGTACCCGGTGCTGCGTTTGACCCGGAAGAACTGCCCTCTGCAGTTTACCGTGATCGGAGAGAACCGGTTCGATTTTGTGGATCCTCTTATGGAGGAAACAGTGGAACTTCTTGATGAGTGCGTTGAATGGGATTAAGGAACCCGGGCGGGGGTCTGGTGCCGATCAGATACCGGCCCTGTAAGTCCCATGCGGTTCCCAAATTACAAAAAGGAGGCGGTCAGATGGACAGAGATCACGCAATACGCTGCGTTATGGCAGCGGTGGCAGCAGGCGGCAGAACCTGCGGAAATGCCAGGGCAGCCAAACTGCTGCGGGAGCTCCACGGCGTAGAGGAAAATACCCTCTGTGTGATCAGGGATGGGCCTATACGTCCAATCTACCGGGATAACGGCTGTTATTACATACCGTACCGGCACAACTGGCAGACAAAAGAGGCCTGTGTGGGGCCGTGGGTCGAGATTGTGAGAAAGGAGGAACAGGAGATTGCTGGAAAAAGAGATCATTCCGCTTTTCCGGGAGTATCAGCAGAAACCGATGAGCGGGAGCGCGGCGTTAATGCGGGTTAAGATGTCCGGACAGGTTCCGGATTACCAGATAGACCAATATGCCGAAGCGGTGGCCCTGGATGCGTTCAGCGCGGGATTTAGGGCCGCCTGCAATATCATTTTACCTGCAGACGCAGAGAAAGGGGCTCAGGATGAAAAAACAGGAGACTAAAACACTGCAGCAGCTTTATGAGGGATGGAAAGATGTCTGTGAACCTGATCCGGAGGTTTCTCGCCTCAGCACCCATATGCGGGAGCTGATCAGCGAGAACGGACCCGAGGCCGAATGGTGTACGGATATGTTCCGGACCCTGAACAGATACGAGGAAGAATGTAGACGCAGTGCCTTCTATGCCGGATTTAAGGGGGCTATGGGCTTACTTATGCAGATTGGCACACCGAAGGCAGCAGGAGGCAATGAGGAGGGCTCACGGCATGGATCAGACGCATAAACAGCCGTCAGACTGGTGGGAGACTCAGCTGACGCCTCTGGCCCTTGCATTTGCCAGGGAATCCGTGAACCTGTCCGATCAGGAATATAAGGAGATCACCGGCCAGATTCTGGAGGGCTGCCAACCTTCTCCTTGTGCTTACAAGCTGGCCGAGGCGGTGATTGAAATTATCAGCCGGAAGCGCACAGAGGTACGTTCCCGCAGTGGGGGGGGGGTGGAGAGAAACAGATGGGTGACGTCTCTACGTTCAAAGATTGGCTTGAAACTGCGAAAGATAAGATCGAAGCGGCTGAGGCCGTAGGGTTTACCAGGGTGGAGGCTATTGAGCTTGTTAAGATCTTCGAGATTTGGGGCTTGAATGATTCTATTGGTTGCGTCCGGTTTTAGGAAAGAAAAAGGCCCTGCGGTGGGGAGACACCTGCAGGGCACTGATTGAAAAATGCGTTTGTAGCTTTATAGGGTGAGCCTATGATACCACAGATTGGAGGAGATGGCAATGGACTACAAGATTTTAAACGAAGAATACCGCATAGCTGCAGCTAAGATTCCGCGCAAAACTCCGGGGATCAGTATTTGCTACAGCCGTGCGGACGTGATTCTGATTAATGACGATGCTGCGGGCCTGGATGGCATTGTTGAGCTTTTCGCTACATACCTGGATCTGGATGATCTGGGGCGCCTGGAAGTGCGGAATTATACGCAGAATGAGACGATCAGGGGCATGCTTCGAACAATGGACCGTATTGACCGGGTCCGCAAGCATCTGCGTAAGTGGGGGGGGGGGTGAAATCCTGCAATGGATCAGGGCGAAGTATTTGCGCGGTTGGTTAAGCTGACGGGTGCCGAGAGCCTACAGCTTGCTTTTAAGCCTTTGCTGGTAAGTGACGGCCGGCTTAAAGGTGACCGCATTGCGTTGCGGTATGGAATACCGATTGACGCGATGAATTATAATCTTGCGCATGAACTGGCCCACCACTTTCTCCACTACGACAAGGGGAATACGATTGACAGTGAAAAACATGATGAATATGAGGAGCAGGCAGACCGGGCAGCGAAGATGCTGCTGCAGGCTCTCTCTGTTACTTAAGACCGGCTTTGCATAGATTTTCTTGAAGAGATATATGGATGTGACCTCGCCGCTGGCCACTGCGTGAGTGTGGCACCTGCTGCCGGCTGGCTGGAAACGGCCTGCAGCGTGGAGAGTATTGGCGTGCTCTCCGAAACGGATGTGATAAATCAGACTTGAACGAACAGCCTGGACGTACTACCAGCGCCCAGGCAACTGCAGGGGCAGCAGGACAAGCCCCCGGGGATGATCCTGGAAACAGGGAGCGGAAAGCAAGACCGACTGTACACCCTTTTACATGATTTATTCCCTGATCAGCTTTTGAAAGGAGGAACGAACGTGGCGAAGCAGCAGCGTATCATAAACCCAGGCGGTTATGAGAGTGTACGCAGATCGAAAAAGTACGGAAGCAGACCGCCGTACATGTATACGTCACTCTGTCCAGATCCGCGTTACCGGATCAAACAGCCAGAGAGGAAAAAGGAATAGAGCATAGGGCTTTCACCTGCGGGTGGAGGCCCTTTTTCATTGCCCGTAACATGACAATGTGATAATATTATAAAGCATATAGTAATATACACATATCTATGATTGGAGGTGTTTGCGAGATGGAAGGAACGGTCATGGCTGCGGTTGGCGGTACGCTGTTCGGTTCTCTCCTGTGTCATCAGAGATTTAAGAGACGCGGGCAGGAGCTGACGCATACCAGGGCGAAACTGATGCTTGTGGGGCTGAATTTGGTCTTCTGCGGCGTTCTGGTGCAGTTATTTGGTTAATGACGGAGCGAGGTGAGGAACATGACGAATGAACAGCTTGTAGCCCGGATTCAGGCCGGAGAGGACACAGGAAATAGCATGGCGCTGCTTTATGATCAGGTCAAGGACTTCATCCGGTCTGTTGCCTGGCAGTACCGGGATACCGGAGAGCTGGAGGACCTGTTGCAGGAGGGCTATCTTGCATTGTATCCAGCCATAGATAATTATGATCCTGCTGCAGGCGTGAAGTTCCTCACCTATGCAAGCCACTGGATTCACCAGCGTATGCGGCGTTATCTGCAGAACAACGGCAGCTGTATGCGTATCCCGGTGCAGTGCCTGGAACAGATTCGGAAGATGAAGAAATTCCAGTCAGATTATGAAAAGGAGTATGGCCGTGAGCCCTCAGTGGTCGAAATAGCGCGGTTTATGTGGCTTACCCTGGAACAGGTCAAGGCGCTGCAGGAAAACGCCTGTATGGCGAGCCTGAGAAGCCTGGACGCACCTGTTGCGGGAGCTGATGGCACAGAAGATACTACGGTGGGTGAGCTGGTGGCGGCAGCAGGCAACCAGGAAGAGGATATTCTGGACCGGATGGAGAAAGAAAGCCTCTGCCGTACCTTGTGGGGCTGCGTGGACAGCCTTCCGGAGATCCAGGCGGAAGTGATCCGAAGCAGGTACCAGGGAAAGCTCACACTGCGGGAGTGCGGTACCTGCTGTGGCCTCACTGTGGCCGCGGCAAGGCAGCAGCACGATAAGGCATTGCGGAGCTTAAGGAGCGGCGAGAACGGAAAGCTGCTGCGTCAATTCCTTCCGGAGGATTCCTGGATTTATAACAGCGCTCTGATCGGCGGCGGTGTGGGGCATTTTGCTCACACCTGGACAAGCTCAACGGAGCGGGTGGCTCTGGAACTGTAATAGCGTCGCGTTTCACGACTCTATTGTGTTGCGACATCGCAACAGGGCACCCGGTTCGGGTTTGGAAATGGCTCAACGACATTTTGTCTTTGAGATTGCGCACTTGCAGGCGGTGAGTTATAATATCCGTGTCATACTTATCAAAGGAAAAGCAAACCTTATCAAAAAAAGCACCCGAATCCACAGGCAAGAGGATTTTCGGGTGTTTTTTTTGCTTCTCCATGTGCTATCAATCGTATATTTCCTGTTGGCAATGGGCGGAAATTCCGGCCCTATCTTCATCAGGCTTAATGCATCCGCCAAAATTAATAAAGCCGCGCTTCGACATTTCCTTTACAATCAATTCGTGCCGATAATGCTCCTTATTTGGATACTTGCTTGCACCAGTATCCGCCATTCTCGTCATTGATTCATCCCAGGCCAATGCTATTTCGCGGACTGTGGCCGTATCTAAAACTGGCTGTAACTCATCAACATCAGTTTGCATTATAGCTTTAACCTTCTCATGTTCGCATTCGGTCATTTCTTAACTCACCTCCAACATCTTACGCCAACCTTACTACAAATCAACTCACTCATCAAGCATTTTCTTGCCGTGGATCCCGGTGTTTTTTCATTGCGACATCGCAACAGGGTGTCATGAAATGCGACACCCTTGACGGGCATTATTGGCAAGGCCGGCAAAACGCCCACCTTGTTTTAGGGCGTGCGGTATTGGCTTCGGCTCAATAACGATTCGTTATCGAGTTCGGGGAAATTTGACCAAAAAGTGTTATCCGCAATTTTTTAACACGATGACGCGCGTGTGATTCTGATTAGAAATATCCCTGCTGCCTGGTGCCGTTATCCGGTTACAGGTCCATTTATGGATATGTAAACGGTGATAACGGAAAATTGTCGCATTCTGCCGATGGTTAACTTTACAGTATGTCGCATGTGTGTTATTTTTGGTGTAGCGTTTACTTGCTGTATGTCTACGGAATATTGGGTTATTGTACTTTTTTAAGTGCAATGACCCTTTTTTTGTCTGAAAAGCCCGTTCTGGGTGTTTTTTCGGTCTACTCCGACCGGAACCGTCTCCATACTTATAGTGTGAAGAAAATAGGCATTGAGTTAGAGACGATTTCATTTTTGAGATCGTCTCTCATGCTATTAGTGAAAAGATTAAGGCATGTTTGAGAGCACAGCTGATACAGAGCTGCGGCGCGGTGCAAGGCTGCGAATCATGACGAGGATACCCGGAGGCTCTTCTGTGGCCTCATGTTGTACCGGTGCAACTGCTGCCGGCACTGCCCTTTATCTGAGCGCGTGTGTGCGCTGGATCCCGTCATAACGGTAACTTATTGACCCATGCAAGGAGGACTATTGCCTGTCCGGACCGCTTCGGCTTAAAAATTGGCTCATGATTATCTTAAACAGCGGTTTTACTCGTTTTTGAGTAAAAGCAGCAGGCCCCGGTCCTGTAAAATCCGGGATTAAATTTCTTGCCGGAGACCGGTGAGAGGATACGACAAATTATATTTCTCACACATGTGAGGGGAGGGGTGCATTATGCGCAAAAGAATTAAAACAAAATCACTCGTTCAGCAGGTCAAGGAAACCCTGGACGCACAGCTTGCCATTGGATGCAGCAAGAGGGCCGACAAGTTGAGCGGCTGCCAGGAATCACGGATCTACTCCTGGGAGACGTACCGGGTCTATCTGCGGCACTCCTGTGCGTTTGCTAAGTGGGCGAAGGAGCGGCACGGCGTCCGCGTTCTGGCAGATGCCCGGCAGTATGCTGAGGAATATGTCCGGGAGCTGACTGCTGCCGGTTACGCCCCGTCAACGCTTAAGCTGATAGCTTCGGCCATCGCAAAGACGTATAGCTGCAGCACGGATGATTTAAAGGTGGTGACGGCACCCAGAAGGCGGGCAGACATCACCAGATCGAGAGGGCACAAGAAGTCTGATGCTCATTTTTCCGAGAAAAACAACCAGGATTTGGTGGAGTTCTGCCGTGCTACCGGCTTACGCAATCACAAGGAACTGCAGCAGATTTGTGGGGATCAGCTGGAGTATCGGGACGGTTATTATTACATTGTGGGCGTCAAGGGTAAAGGCGGAAAGATCCGTGATGTTCCTGTGCTTCCGGATTACGAGGCCACAGTGGTGCGCTGCTGCGTGGCTGCCGGTTCCGGAAAGGTCTGGCCTCATGTATCGAGTCACGCTGATATACATAGCTACCGGGCAGATTATGCCTCTGCCTGGTATAAGCGGCTGGCGCGTCCTGCTGCCTTTATCCCTCCGGCTGATCGGTACGTCTGCCGCTGTGATCGTGCCGGGGTGGTGTATGACAAGGCCGCCATGCTGCAGGTGTCGCGGATGTTGGGCCACAATAGAATTTCAGTTATTGCAGGGCATTACCTGCATGATTGAGTTATCCACAATATCCACACGTTTGTTCGATTTGTTTTGCGAAAAAAATGTACTTATTGATACACATGTTGTATAATATTGGTAAATCAATTTGCTTGGAATAGCAGGACTGTGCGAAGCATTAGGAGGGTGCTGCAGTTCGCCGTAGTAAACGGTAAATATTGTATAATCAAATAAGCATATTCACAAGAGTACGACAAGGGTACATGGAGGAGGAAACTGGCAAATGAAAAGGACAGGCAAGGAATTATATACAGTAAGGAGTAGCTTTAATGATTTTAGGGTTGTTAAAAAACGAAGATTTGTGTCTGGAGATTCAGACCGGTGGTAAAAAAGCAGATTTATGTCTCGTGCAGCTTCTGCGGAATAACTCCGAGGTGTTTTCACAGTGGGTTAATGAGGCAATGGCTGAGGCGCTGAAAAAAGAGGCGGCTATGAGTCCGGACGAGCTGATGGGCGAGGCTATGCGCGGTTTCCGGCGGGCAGCAGAGACATATAAGCCGGAGACGCATACAGATTTTATAACTGGCGCAGAATTTTGGGTCAAGCAGTGCGTACGCAGTTATGTGCGCAGAGCGGAGCGCAAGGAGTTGCCGGAGAGAATGCTGGATTCCGTGGCAGAGTATCGGCGGATCATGGACAGGCTGCAGCATGATCCGGCAGCAGGAAAAACACTCCGCGGTGATGAACTCATGGCCTTTCTGGGCGGCATTGCGGAGCTTGTTGCTCCAGGCAGGGAGGTGGATGCCGTTGGCTGCGGTGTCTAAAGATCAGATCAAGACCGAGTTTAATCTGTTTGGCGAGATCTGGAACATATACAAGGCGTATTATACGCCGGAAGCTAAAGACAACGAGGAATATTGGGATAGCCTGATAGAGGCTATTACTGCAGTACAGCATAAATATCCGGGACAGCTGAGCCGAGATCTGGCTCTTGCTATCCTGGGTGATATTGAACGTAGATCAGAGGAGCGGAAGACGTGAACCGCTCCTCTTTTTTGTTGCCATAAATGCGATTATATGCTTAAACATATTATAATATCGTTGCAATTATGAGTATTCTGGTGTATTATTTAGATAAGAAA
>ERZ791825.811-NODE-811-length-20804-cov-3.178177_pt1 | contig 20804 bp, 19 predicted proteins | sample MGYA00510298_ERZ791825 | MGnify/ENA primary metagenome ERZ791825 (study PRJEB30046, sample SAMN00792010) | human gut metagenome | study: EMG produced TPA metagenomics assembly of the A metagenome-wide association study of gut microbiota in type 2... | reverse complement strand
CCGGACAGCCGGCTTCCTCCTGTGTCTGAATCTCACCGGCTTCCAGATGCAGGTGCAGACCCGCAATCGAACCCGACTGACGCGTAAACAGATCAATGCGCGTAACAGACGAAATCGCAGCCAATGCTTCACCGCGGAAACCCAATGTGCCGATGGCGTTCAAATCTTCCTCGGTGCGCAGCTTGCTGGTCGCGTGGCGGCGGAAAGCCACGGGCGCGTCCTCTGCCGACATGCCGCAGCCATTATCCGCAATACGCAGATAGGTAATGCCGCCGTTCTCAATCTCCACTGTAATGCGGGTAGAACCTGCGTCGATCGCATTCTCGACCAGCTCCTTCGCCACAGAGGACGGCCGTTCAACAACCTCTCCCGCCGCGATCAGATCCGCAAGATGCGGAGATAATTCATGAATCACTGCCATTTTTCTTTGTTTTCCTTTCCGGAACAAATCATGCTTGGTCTTTCCTGCCCTGATAAATGATTAAACCAGCTTTTTCAGCTCATACAGTGCGTTGAGCGCTTCGATCGGCGTCATGGTGTCCACCTGCAGTGCACGCAGACGTTCGGCTACGGCATCGCCGGAGAGCGAATCCATCGTAATCTGCGGAACGTCTTCCGGTTCCTCGGCTACGGCATGCAGCTCGATTTTCGGCATGGTGGATTCCAGATCAGCCAGCACAGCCTTTGCCCGCTTGATGACCGGATTCGGCACACCGGCCAGCTTTGCAACCTCAATGCCATAGCTGTCATCCGCGCCGCCGCGCACGATTTTGCGCAGGAACGTAATGTCATCACCGCGCTTTTTGACCGCGATATTGTAATTCTTGACGCCCTTGACCAAATCTTCAAGCACGGTCAGCTCGTGATAATGCGTTGCAAACAGCGCGCGTGCGCCGATGCGCTTCTTGTCCGCTACATACTCTACGACTGCGCGGGCAATGCTCATGCCGTCATAGGTAGAGGTGCCACGTCCAATCTCATCCAAAATGATCAGGCTGGACTTGGTAGCGTGCCGCAGAATATCCGCGACCTCGCTCATCTCCACCATGAAGGTGGATTGACCGCTCGCCAGATCATCCGACGCGCCGACACGGGTAAACACGCGGTCTGCCACGCCGATATGCGCGGATGAGGCCGGTACATACGAGCCAATCTGCGCCATGATGGCAATCAGTGCCACCTGCCGCATATAGGTGGATTTGCCTGCCATATTCGGGCCGGTGATGATAGCAACGCGGTTTTCCCTGCTGTCGAGCAAGGTGTCGTTCGGGATGAACAGACTGTCGGACAGCATTTTCTCAACAACCGGGTGACGACCGTCCTTGATGTCAATGCGGTCGGAAAAATCTACCACCGGACAAACATAGTTGTTATCACAAGCCACATCGGCCAGAGCACACAGAACGTCAAGCGCTGCGATAGCCTGCGCAGTTTTCTGCACACGGTGGACCTCAGCGGCAATTCGGTCGCGCACAGAAACGAATACCTCGTACTCGAGAGCGGTCAGGCGTTCTTGTGCACCGAGCACGGTGCTCTCGAGCTGTTTCAACTCCTCGGTGATATAGCGCTCGCTGTTCGCAAGCGTCTGCTTACGAATATAGTTCTCCGGAACCGCCTCCGCATTGGAGCGGCTGACCTCAATATAATAGCCGAACACACGGTTGTAGCCGATTTTCAGCTTGCTGATGCCGGTACGCTCGCGTTCCGCCTGCTCGATTTCGGCAATTTTGCCCTTGCCGCCGGACGCAAGGTCGCGCAGACGGTCAATCTCCTCGTTGAAGCCTTTGCGGATCATGCCGCCTTCCCGAAGAAGAATCGGCGGCTCGTCTACAATGGCCTGCTCGACCAGCGCGCGGATGTCTTCGAGCAGATCAATCTTGCCGGTCAGCTCGCGCAGCATAGCCTGGCCGAACAGAGCAGCCTGCGTTTTGATCTCCGGCAGACAAGAAATTGCCGCCGACAGCGCACGCAGATCACGGCAGTTTGCAGTGCCGTAGGCTACGCGCCCGATCAGGCGCTCCATATCGAACACCCGCTTGAGTGCGTCCGTCAATGCCGTGCGGGCAATTACATCGTCACACAATGCACCTACCGCCTGCTGACGGCGTGCAATATGCAGCGGATTATACAGCGGTTTTTCAATCCACTGACGAATCAGGCGCGAACCCATTGCCGTGCGTGTGTGGTCAAGCACCCACAGCAGCGTGCCCTTCTTCTCCTTGGTGCGCATGGTCTCGCAAAGCTCGAGATTGCGGCGTGCGATCAGGTCAAGCTCCATATACTGGCCTTGATGGTACACCTGTAGCTGATTCAGACTGGAAAGGCTGGCCTTCTGCGTCTGCTCGAGGTAATCCAGCAGACCGCCGAGGCACTGCACAGTGCACGGCAGGTCGGTCAAACCTGCAGCATCAAAGTCCTGCACCTTGAAGTGCTCCTGAATGCGTTCCGCACTGCGCTGTGCCTCAAAGCACTCCTCCGGCATCGGCTCTATGAGCGCCTCCAGACGTTCCTTCAGAAAGGACCGAAGGCCGTCTGCCGAAATGGCTCCGCCGCCGACCAGCACCTCACGCGGCGCAAAACGTCCGAACTCGCTGGTGATGTCATTCCAGTTATCCGAGCCGGTCGCATACACCGAACCTGTCGTAATATCAGCAAAGCATACGCCGACGGAACCACCGGCTGCATATACGCAGCCGAGAAAGTTGTTCCGGTTTTCATCCAGCATGGAGGCTTCCACGACCGTACCCGGTGTCACGCGTCGGATGATCTCGCGCTTGACCAGACCTTTTGCCTTTTTCGGGTCCTCCATCTGCTCACAGATTGCAATTTTGTAACCCTTCTGCACCAGTTTGGCAATATAGCCTTCCGCACTGTGATACGGTACGCCGCACATCGGTGCACGTTCTCCCTGACCACAGTCGCGGCCGGTCAGCGTCAGCTCCAGCTCGCGGGAGACCAGCTTGGCATCGTCAAAGAACATTTCGTAGAAATCGCCCAGACGGTAAAACAGAATGTAATCTTTATTTTTGTTTTTGATCTCAAAATACTGCTGCATCATGGGCGTCAGTTCAGCCATGTTCTTACCTCTTTCTTATAATTTGTGTGCAAACAGACAGCGAAGCGAGGTTTTCTCGATCTCTGCCTCAATAAATTCACCGATCTTGATATCGTCACCGCGCACGCACACGAGCAGATTGCCCTCGGTACGGGCGGTAAACGGATATTCCGGTCCTTTGGCATTGCCGTCTACAAGCAGCCGCAGCTTCTTGCCCTGATAAGCTGCCTGCTTTTCAGCAACGATTTCATCCTGCGCTTTAAGCAGACGCTCGAATCGACGCTGCTTATCCTGCGGCGTAGCGTTATCCTCATAGGAGGCTGCGGGCGTGCCTGTGCGAGGCGAATACAGAAACGTAAACAGCAGGTCAAACCGAGTATCCTGCACCAGCTTTAAGGTGTCCTCAAAATTCTCTTCCGTTTCGCCCGGGAAACCGACGATAATATCGCTCGACAGCGTAATATCCGGCATTTTCGACCGTGCATCCGCAATCAGCGATTTGTAGTGCTCTGCCGTATAGCGGCGGTTCATGCGGTGCAGAATCTCGTCACTGCCAGACTGGAACGGCAGATGCAGCTGCTTTGCAACCTTATCGCACTCTGCCATAGCAGAAAACAGCTTGGGAGACGCGTCCTTCGGGTGACTTGTCATAAACCGCAGCCAGAAATCGCCGGGCACGGCGTTGAGACGGCGCAGAAGATCAGCAAAATCCACGTCAATGCCGAGGTCCTTGCCGTAGGAATTGACGTTCTGACCGAGCAGCGTAATCTCCTTATAGCCGGCAGCGACCAGCTCACGCAGTTCTTTCTCGATCTCCTCCGGTCGGCGGCTGCGCTCTCTGCCGCGCACATACGGCACAATGCAGTAGGTGCAGAAATTGTTGCAGCCATACATGATGGACAGCCACGCCTTTGCGCCCTTGGCACGCAGCACCGGCAGACCTTCGGCGATATCGTCCTCGCCGCCGATGTCGAACACGCGCTTTTTCTCGGTCAGCACGCGGTACAGCAGCGACGGAAATCGCCAGAGCGCATGCGTGCCGAACAGGAGATTTACCTGCGGATAGCTTTTCTTAATCTTCTCGACATTCTTCTCCTGCTGGGCCATGCAGCCGCACATTGCAATAACAATGCCCGGGCGCTCCTTTTTCAGATGGCGGAGTGCGCCGATGTTGCCGAACGCACGATCCTCGGCATGCTCACGCACAGCGCAGGTGTTGAAAAGAATAAAATCCGCCTCATCCGGTGTATCGGTCATTTCGTAGCCCATTTCGGACAGCATACCGCGGATACGCTCGGTATCCGCCTCGTTCTGCTGACAGCCGAACGTATGCGTATAGGCTTTGGGACGCTTGTCCCCCAACAGGCGGGCTACCGCGTCAATATAGGTAAACTGCGACTGCAGTTGTTCTTCGGAAACATTCTGAGTTGCCATGAAACTCTCCTTTTATCGGAATGGAGTGCCGTCAGAAGTAAACACGTTCATGCGGTGGTACGCGCTGAACGGAATTTCGTACTGCGGCAGATACTGCCGGATGGCACGGGTCAGGTATTCCGGACTCATGTTGTTATTGCCGGCAGCGGTGGTGACAACAGCGGTCACCTCATCAGGACCATCGGTAACGGTCAGGTCGCGCATCAGCTCACGCATATTGACCGTCTTTTCGCCGCGCTTGGAGCGCTTGACGATCTCGACCACCGGACGGCGGAACAGATTGCGCACATCCTCGGCAAAGCCCTTGGGCGTGCCGCCCTCAAAGCCCCAGGTGATGCGGTACTGCGACCATTCGATCGAACCGACCTTCATGCCGCCGTCGGCAAGCGGGTAAATCTCGATTGCACGCAGGCCCTCGGGAAATACGTCATTGAGCGCTTCCACCGCATTTTCCGGCACGGCTTCTGCCGTGATATTGAAATCCAGAAATTCGCACTCGCCGGAGTAGCCGGTCGAGAGCGGCAGCGCCACCGAAACGTAGGCGTGCTGGTTGAAGCCCTCGGTAAACCACAGCGGCATTTGACAGCGCGCCATCGAACGCTGCATGGCGTGCATGAGATCAAGGTGGGAGATATACTTGGCGCGTCCCTCCTTGGCAAACTTCATTCTTGCCTTAAACATGGCACTTGCCTCCCTTCAGCAGTGCGCTTGCGCCGCAGCCGGCACACTGGTGCATACAGTCCGGCGTGATAGCCGCTTCGCGGGAACGCTCCCACTCACGCTTGAGGTGCTCTTTGCGCGTGCCGCAGCCGATGTGATCCCACGGAAAGATCTCGTCCATCGGGCGCTGACGGGATGCGTAGAACGCGGGATCCAGTCCGCAGTCGCGGAACGCCTGCATCCACTTGTCGAAATCAAAGCACTGATCCCAGCCATCCATCTTGCAGCCGCGCTGCCACGCCAACAGAATCGCCTTACCCTGACGGCGGTCGCCGCGTGCAATAACGCCCTCGAGTACCGAGGTCTCGGCATCATGCCAGTTGTAGGTGACATTCTTGGTTTTCATGACCACCTTGAGATGCGCCTGCTTCTCGCGGAACTGTTCGAGCGTGTCCTGCGCGTCCCACTGGAACGGGGTCTGCGGCTTGGGCACAAAGCACGAAGCCGACGCTGTGATACGCACGCCGCGCGCACGGTTGGGCGTGTTCTCACGCCAGCAATAGGCGACCTTTTTGCAAATGTCGGAAATGCCGTCCAGATCCTCGTAGGTCTCGGTCGGCAGACCCATCATAAAGTACAGCTTGACATTATTCCAACCGCCCTGAAAGGCAATCTCGCAGGCATGGAGCACGTCCTCCTCGCGGATGTTCTTGTTGATAACATCACGCAGGCGCTGCGTACCGGCCTCACATGCGAACGTCAGGCCGCTTTTGCGGGTTTTCTGTACACGCTCCATCAGTTCGGCGGAAAAGCTGTCCGCACGAAGAGACGGCAGTGACAGACTGATATGACGCGGCTCACAATAGTCGAGCATGCACTCGGTCAGACCGGACAGCTCACCGTAGTCGCTCGTAGACAGCGAGGACAGAGAGATTTCCTCGTAACCGGAGTTCTTGAGCACCGCCTGCGCCTGCTTGAGCAGCACTTCCTTGGACTTGGTGCGCAGCGGACGATACGTGTGGCCGGCCTGACAGAATCGGCAGCCGCGCGGACAGCCGCGGAATAGCTCGATCATCGCACGGTCGAACACAATATCCGTCGAGGGCACGACGAAAGACTCCGGATAGTACATGGTATCCAGATCCTTGACGATGCGCTTCTGCACGAGTGCGGGTGCGCCGTGTGTCGGCGTAACGCTCTCAATCGTGCCGTCCTCGTGGTACTTGACCTCATACAGCGAAGGTACATACATGCCCTCGATCTGTGCTGCCGCAATCAGGAATTCCTGCTTAGACCAGCCTTCGCGCTTGGCCTTGCGGTACAGATCGGTAAATTCCAGCATGATCTCCTCGCCGTCGCCGATCATGAACAGGTCAACAAAGTCAGCGAGCGGCTCCGGATTGTAGGCACACGGACCGCCACAGGCTACAATATGCTTGAGTTCGGTGCGGTCCTTTGCCAGCACCGGAATACCGCCGAGATCCAGCATATTCAGAATGTTGGAAAACGACAGCTCGTACTGCAGCGTAAAAGCGATAATATCAAAGTCCGACAGCGGGTCACCGCTCTCCAGACCGTACAGCGGCAGCCCTGCCTCGCGCATTTCGGCCTCCATGTCAATCCATGGCGCGCAGACGCGTTCGCACCAGATGCCCTTCTGATCGTTGAGCAGACCGTACAGGATACGCGAACCGAGGTGAGACATGGCAACCTCATAGGTATCCGGAAAACAGAACGCAAATCGTAGATCGATGTTCTTTTTATCTTTCATCACCGAGCCCCATTCACCGCCGACGTAGCGTGCCGGCTTCTGTACACGGGACAAAATGGCTTCCATCTTTTTATGCAAGACGTATTCCTCCATTTTCATTCATACAGATTATTGTATCATATCCTTCCGAAAAAAACCATACCGTTTTTGACCGTTTTCGCGCAGAAAGTACACGAAACAAAAAATAAACGCGAAGAAAGTTTTTACACTTCCTTCGCGTTTTGCTTATTCCTCCGGAATTTCCGGCTTGCTGCCGAGCAGTCGAGTCGTATTGAACACGGTCAGCACCGTGAGTACAGCATCGACGATAACTGCCATCCACATCTGCGCCAGACCAATCAGCGCCAGTACAGCAAGCACCAGCTTGATGGCGGCCAGCAGTGTCATATTCTGCATTGCAACTCCGTGTGTAGTCTTGCAGACCTGAACAGCCTCGCCGAGACCGCTCAGATCATTTGCGGTAATCAGTATATTCGCCGCATCCGCTGAATAGCGGGAGCCGCGCGTGCCCATTGCCACACCGACATCGGCCATCTTGAGCTGCTCGATATCGCTTACGCCGTCGCCGACATAGGCGGTCGTGCCGTCTGTCGGAATCGTGCGCATCATAAAGTCCAGCTTCGCTTGCTTTTCCTCGGGCATCAAACCGCAGTGAACGGTGTCAATACCGGCGGCATTTGCAATTCGCTGAGTTGGTGTCTCAGCGTCACCGGTGATAAGCACCGTGCGCTCAACGCCCTGATCCTTGATCTTCTTGATCGCGTCAGCAGCGGACGGACGAACCGTATCCTCCAATTCAATCACACCGATGTGCTCCCCTTCACAGGCGATGTAAACAACCGTGCCGTCGATATCCGGCAAGCCCTTGACGCCGCGGGAGACCATCAGCTTGCGGTTGCCTACCAGCAGAACGTGATCACCGATACGGGCGCGCACGCCACGGCCCGGGAATTCCTCAAATTCCTCGATCTTTGGCAGTTTTTCCTGGCATGCACTTGCGATTGCGCGCGCAATCGGATGCTGTGAAAGCTGCTCAGCTGCTGCGGCAAGTGCCAGACAGTTTTTTTCGGAAAACTCTTGTGTGGGATAAATCTTTTTAATCTGCAGATTGCCGTTGGTCACTGTGCCGGTCTTGTTGAACACGACCAGACGCAGGTCTGCAGTCCGTTCCATCGCTTCGCTGCCCTTCATGTGAACGCCTTCACTCTCAAGTCGGCCGCCGCCGCATACAAAAGCAAGCGGGACAGCCAGCGCCAGTGCGGTTGGACAGCAGGCGATGAGAAGCGTCAGTCCGCGATACACCCAGCCGGTCATATCTGAACCGGGCATGAACAGCGGCGGAAGTGCGGCTGCCAGTACGGCAATGACGATCACAACCGGAACCAGACGCTTGGCATTACGCTGCGCACTGTTTTCCAACGCTGCCTTGTGTTCGGCGGCCGCATTCTGTACGCGGCGAATCTGACGAACCGCGCAGTCTTCATAGCGCGAGATCACACGAATCAGCATCAGAGAGCCGTTATACCGGCTGCCTGCCAGCACACGCGTGTTCTTATCAACTGCCATCGGCACGTTTTCACCGGTAAGCACGCTGTCATCCACCGTGCCGTCTCCACGAAGTACAACGCCGTCAATCGGTACGCGCTCACCCGAGTGTACCAGAACCAGCTCGCCCAGACGGATATCTGCCAGCGGAACCTGACGCTGTTCGCCCTTCATGTTGACGACCGTTGCCTTTTCCGGCATGAAATCATGCTGCTGCGGCAATGCCTGATAGGTGGATGATAGAACGATATCGCCTGCAATTTTTCCAATCTCAAACAGGATGAGCACGATCGTTGCTTCTGCACGGCCGCCGAGCGCGAATGCGCCGATGGATGCCATTAGCACGAGCAGATATTCATCGAAAAATGAACCGTGTGTCAGATTGGTCAGCACACGCGCTGCAATCGGCAGCGCTGTGATCAAAAACGCCAACAGGCAAAGCGGCAATGCCGCGCTCGAACCTCCCATCGCGATTCCGGCCACAAGAACGATTGCCGCGGCAGCCAGCCGTGCGCCTGTGCTCTGCATATCCAACCGTGTCATCGGCTGATAGGTCACTTCAGCGCCTTCCTGTATACGGCGTGCATTTTCTCGCCGCAGACGGGTCTGCTCACGCCGACGCATTTTTGCCCGGTACTGTGCCTTCTGCACGAAATTCATACCGGTGGTATCGTCCGCGTCCTCCGGAACTTCGATTACCGGCGGTTCCGGTTTCTTTTCCTCCGGCTTTTTTTCATCCTTTGGTTTAGGCTTCTCCTTAGGTGCGGATTTTGCCTGTTCCTTTTTCTCCGCCTTGTCCTTTTCATGGTTTTTCAGTTTTTCTTTTAGCTTCTGCAGCCTGTCCGGCTTTTCCTCTATGATAGGCTCAAATTCCGCTTCCTCTGATTGTTCTTCCTCAGGAAGCTCGTCCTCTATACCTTCGTCGTCAAATTCCGGTTCATCCCAGTCGCCCTCGTCTTCAGCCTCATCCGGCGAATCTTCTTCTTCGTCAAATTCGTCTTCCGAATCTTCCGGCGATTCCTCAGCTGCGTCTGATTCCTCCGAGGGCTTTGCAGCCTCAGCTGCCGCCGCTTCCTTGGGCGGCGTTTCCGCCTCCGGAGATCCACTTTCACTTTGGTGCGATGTATCGGCTTCCGGCTGCTCCGCATTCTTGTCCGGCGGCTCAGGCTCGCCGGGCGGCGCTGATTCTTCTTTTTCAGGCGGTTTTTTGTTCTCTTCGGGTTTAGGCTTTTCCGGAGCGGCAAACAGCTGCGCTACTGCCGAGTTTTCCAGATCTGCTAAAATCGAATCGACCTGTGCTAAAATATCTTCCGCCGTTGTCTGGTCCTTCTTCTGTTCCGAATCAGGGCGGTTATTTTCGCTCATTCCGTTTATCCCTCCTGCACGTGCGCGATTCCCTGTGCCAAAATGGTCTGAATATGATCATCGCACAGCGCATAGTATACTGTTTTTCCGGTTTTTCGACTCTTGACCAACCGCGCCTGTTTCAAAAAACGAAGCTGATGCGATATCGCGGACTGGCTCATGTTCAGCAGCGACGCAATATCGCAGACACACAGCTCCGCGGACACAAGCGCCGCCAGTATCCGCAAGCGGGTCTTGTCGGAAAACGCTTTGAAAAAATCTGATGCGGCTGTAGTGATCTCCTCTGCCGGCATTGCGCTGCGCGCTGCCATAACTGCGTCCGTATGGACGATATGCTCCTCGCAGCACTCCAGTTCTGCGTCTGTATGCTTTGCCGACAATTTGATCCCTCCCGCAATATGTGCATATCTATTCAACTTATGATAACATTCCAGTCCACTTCTGTCAAGAATCGAGTCGGACACAAATGACAATTTTGCGTGCAAAAAAGTCCTGCAGGCCGGATACGGTCTGCAGGACTTGAACGCATTTTTTACTTCTTGGGCTGTTCGCGCTTCGGATCGGTCATAACTTCCTTGAATGAGGTTGCCAGACCCGCAAGGCTCTGAATCTCGCTCGGGATAATGATCTTAGTTGCCTTGCCGTCAGCGGCGCTGCTGAATGCCTCGAGGGATTTCAGCTTGATAACCTGCTCCGTCGGTGCCGCTTCATTCAGCAGATTGATGGAGTCTGCCAGTGCCTTCTGCACGGTAAGCAGCGCTTCCGCTTCACCTTCGGCCTCCTTGATCTTGGCAAGGCGATTTGCCTCTGCAGCAAGAACAGTTGCTTCCTTTTCGCCTTCAGCCACCAGAATCGCGGACTGCTTTTTACCTTCCGCTACCAGAATGGACTCGCGGCGTTCGCGCTCGGCCTTCATCTGCTTCTCCATAGATTCCTGAATGGCTGCCGGCGGAATAATGTTCTTCAGCTCCACGCGGTTTACCTTAATGCCCCAGTCATCGGTCGCTTCATCGAGGATGGAGCGCATTTTGGTGTTGATGATATCGCGGCTGGTCAGCGTCTGGTCAAGCTCGAGATCACCGATGATGTTTCGCAGTGTGGTTGCAGTCAGATTTTCAATTGCCGCCATCGGGCTTTCGATACCGTATGCAAACAGCTTCGGGTCGGTGATCTGGAAGTACACGACCGTGTCGATCTGCATGGTTACGTTATCCTTGGTGATAACCGGCTGCGGCGGGAAATCGACTACCTGCTCCTTGAGGGTTACCTTGCGGGCAATGCGCTCAAACAGAGGCACCTTGAAATGCAGGCCGGTGCTCCATGTGTCGCGGTAGGTACCGAGACGCTCGATAACATACGCCTTCGCCTGCGGTACGATCACGATATTGCTTGCAATGAACGCGATGAACAGAATAATCAGCACAATCCAGATGATGGGTACAATAATATAATCCATGATAACGCTCCTTTACAGTTGGTTCGGTTTTACAATCGCCTTGACGCCGCGGATCTCCACAACCGTGACTCTTGTCCCGATTGCAATTTGCGCGTCAGTCGCACTGCGGGCTGTCCAGATCTTTCCGTTGATTTTCACCGCACCGGTCTCCAGAATATTGTCAATCGGTTCGGTAACAACAGCCGTCTGTCCGATGATACGATCTGCGTTGGTCGCCTGCTGCCGACTGCCGAGAAAACGGCGGCAGAGCGGACGCACCAGTACAAGCAACAGCGCGGAGAACACGATGAACACAATCCACTGCCCCATCAGCCCGACCGAAAGGCTGGCTGCAATGAGTGCTGCGACACCGCCTGCAGCAAACCAGATGCCGCACAGCGTGAGTGTAAACGCCTCTACCGCTACACTGATGATAATGACAGCCAGCCAGATATACAGGCTGTCAATTCCAAACATCATAAACTATCCCCTCCCTTGGCAACAGTATAGCATGTGCCTACGAAAAAGTACAGCAAAACCCGATTAAATTTCCGGTTAATTTTTGCATATTGCACAAAATGTCGAATAAAACAAATCCGCCCGGACCGTGCAGTACAGTTCGAGCGGAAAATCTTCAAAAAATCAGCGGGTCATGCAGCGCAAGACGTATCAGCCAAATTGCGATATCCAGCACAATAACGCTCCACAGCAGCATGCGCTCGAGGTTTTTGGAGCCAAGAAGCGGCTTTTTGCCAAACAGTGCGTACAAAACGACTGTCGGCAGAACGAAAACCATCGGGTGAAACCGCAGTGCCGTACGAAAGTCCAGTCGGAGCAGAGCGGCAAGTGCACGGCTCAGTCCGCAGCCGGGACATGGCACGCCGGTCAAGTATTTGATCGGACAGTTCCAGCCGAACAGCAGCGCCGAGGCATATGCCAGTGCACCCAGTATCAGCAGCACGAGCAGACCGTTCAGACCGCGCCGAAAGCGCTCCGGCATCAGCCCTTGTAGGTCTCGCGGAACTCGAGGAACTCGTCATAGGTGCATTCCTTGTCCAGAACGCCCTTTTCACGAATTTCGATAATACGGGTCGCAATGGTCTGCACGAACTCGTGGTCATGCGACGCAAACAATACCGTGCCCTTGAAATCACGAACGCCGTTGTTGACTGCGGTGATGGATTCCAGATCGAGGTGGTTGGTCGGCTGGTCGATGACAAGCACGTTCGAGCCGAACAGCATCATGCGCGCCAGCATCAGGCGAACCTTCTCACCGCCGGACAGTACGCGAACCGGCTTGTAAACATCGTCGCCGGAGAACAGCATACGGCCGAGGAAGCCGCGCAGCGTGGATTCCAGTGTATCCGTGCGGGAATACGGTGCGATCCAGTCGAGCATGTTTTCCTCGTGGCCCTCGAAGAACTCGTTGTTATCCTTCGGGAAATAGCTCTGCGAGGTGGTAACGCCCCACTTAAAGCTGCCCTCATCCGGCTTCATCTCGCCCATAAGAATCTGGAACAGCGTAGTCATTGCCAACTCGTTATCCGAGATGAACGCAATTTTGTCGCCGCGGCGAACGATGAAGGATACGTTGTCGAGCACCTTTTCGCCGTCGATGGTCTTGGAGATACCGCGCACCTCGAGAATGTCCTTGCCCGCCTCACGGTCCGCGTCAAACGCTACCCACGGGTAACGGCGGGACGAAGCCGGCATTTCCTCGACGGACAGCTTGTCGATCAGCTTGCGGCGGCTGGTCGCCTGACGGGACTTGGACTTGTTTGCCGCAAAACGCTGAATGAAGTTCTGCAGTTCCTTGATCTTTTCCTCATTCTTGCGGTTCTGGTCCTTGATCATGCGCTGAACCAACTGAGAGGACTCATACCAGAACTCATAGTTGCCGACATACAGCTTGATCTTGCCGTAGTCGATATCGACGATATGGGTACATACGTTGTTCAGGAAGTGACGGTCATGCGATACAACAAGGACGGTGCCTTCGAAATCAGCAAGGAAGTCCTCCAGCCAGCGGACTGCCTGAATGTCCAGATGGTTGGTAGGCTCGTCCAGCAGCAGAATATCCGGCTTGCCGAACAGCGCACGCGCCAGCAGCACCTTGACCTTCTCGACGTCACCGAGGTTCTTCATCTCGGTGTACAGGATGGCATCTGCATCCAGACCCAGACCGTTCAGCAGCTGGCTGGCCTCCGTCTCAGCGTCCCAGCCGCCCATTTCGGCAAACTCGGACTCGAGCTCGGCAGCCTTGTTGCCATCCTCCTCGGTGAACGGGTCCTTCATATAGAGCGCATCCTTTTCGCGCATGACCTCGAGCAGACGCTCGTTGCCGCCGAGAACCGTGTTGAGAACGGTCTCCTCGTTGAAGGCAAAGTGGTCCTGCTTGAGTACGCTCATACGGGTCTTGGGCGCAATCGAAACCGTGCCGGTGGACGGGTCCAGATCGCCGGACAGAATGCGCAGGAAGGTAGACTTGCCTGCACCGTTTGCACCGATAACACCGTAGCAGTTGCCCTGGGTAAATTTCAGGTTTACATCTTTGAACAGCGGCTCGCCGCTGAAGTTTAAGCTAAGATCGCTGATATTGATCATGAAAGAGATTCCTCCCGCATTATTTTTCAATTAGAATCAGTATACCACACAAACCGCTGTTTTCACAGATAATTTACAGATGCAGCCGCATTTTTGTTCATGTTGTCTTGAAACAGCACCGAGAATGCTATATACTATATTTATAAATATCAATCCCTATTTGTTTCAGGAGGTTTTTCCTATGTCTAACCTGATGGAAGTTATCAAGTCCCGCCGCTCTACGCGCGCGTTCAAGTCCGAGCTGCCGCCGAAGGATCAGATCATGCAAATTGTTGAAGCTGCTGAATGGGCGCCTTCCGGCATGGGCAAGTACCTGTGGCACTTTACCGTGATTTACAATGCAGAGAAGTCGCTCAAGCTGGCTCGTGCCGTTGCTGAGGCAGACAATCGCGGTCCGGAGTATAATTTCTACGGTGCACCGGTCAACATTATCATTTCCTACAAGCGGGATGAGCACCACGCTCTGGTAGACGGCGCTGCTGCAATGGAGAATCTGCTGCTGATGGCTACCGAGCTTGGCCTCGGCTCCTGCTGGATCAACCAGCTGCGCGAGACCTGCGACGTGCCCGAGGTTCGTGCACTGTTGACCGAGTACGGCGTACCGGAGGACCACATCGTTGTCTGCTCCGCTGCAATCGGCTACATCGAGAAGGAAACGCCGGCAAAGCCGCGTCATGAGGGTCTGGTTTCGATTACCGAATAATCGAAACAATGGAAAACCCAGAATAGAAAATGCCAAATACCTTAATTTTCAATTCTCCATTATCCGTTTTCAATTCATTAGCGACGAAAGGAGCTAATATCATGGATGAGAAGATTGCTAAACTGAGAGAGTGGATCGACGGCAGCGACAATATCGTCTTTTTCGGCGGTGCGGGCGTATCGACCGAGAGCGGCATTCCGGATTTCCGCTCGGTGGACGGTCTGTACAACCAGCAGTACAAATACCCGCCGGAGACCATTCTCAGCCACACGTTCTTTTTGAGTGAAACCGAGGAGTTTTACCGCTTCTATCGGGCGAAAATGCTGGCGCTCGATGCAAAGCCGAACGCGGCTCACCTCAAGCTGGCCGAGTGGGAACGCGAGGGCAAGTGTCGTGCCGTTGTAACGCAGAACATCGACGGTCTGCACCAGAAGGCAGGCTCGAAGGAAGTGCTTGAGCTGCACGGCTCGGTGTTGCGAAACTATTGCATGCGCTGCCGCAAGCCATATCCGGTTGAGGATATCGCCAAGGGCACCGGTATTCCGCGATGCTCCTGCGGCGGCATTATCAAGCCGGATGTCGTGCTGTACGAGGAAGGTCTGGACAGCTGCACGATCAACAAGAGCGTAGACTACATCTCCAAGGCCGATATTCTGATCATCGGCGGCACATCACTGGCTGTGTATCCGGCCGCTGGTCTGATCGACTATTACCGCGGCAATAAGCTGGTTTTGGTCAATAAATCCCCTACTCCTGCGGATCGCCGTGCTGATCTGGTCATTCATGCGCCAATCGGTGAGGTTTTCTCCCGGCTGTAACGTAAAAAATGCATGAAACTCCCCTTTTCGGTTATACTGAATGCAAACCGAAAGGGGAGTTTTTCTATGCTTATCGACAAAATCGCACTGATACTGATGATTATCGGCGGTCTGAACTGGGGACTGATCGGCATTTTCAAGCTCGATCTGGTCGCGCTGCTGTGCGGCGGACAGACCGGCGCCATCAGCCGCATCGTCTACACCCTAGTCGGACTGGCGGCAGCATGGTGTATCTCGCTGCTCTTCCGACAGGATGACACCACACAGCAGCCGAAAAGTTGAATAAAAAGCAAAGCCCGCCGGGAACGGCGGGTTTTGCTTATCAAATTGTAAGAGGTAAATAGGAATACGCGATACTTTGCTTAGTTGAATGCCTGCTCGAGATCAGCCAGAATATCGTTGATATTCTCAGTGCCGATGGACAGACGGATGGTGCCCTGATGGATGCCCTGATCCTCCAGCTCCTCAGCGGTCAGCTGAGAGTGCGTGGTGGTCGCCGGATGGATAACGAGGCTCTTTACGTCTGCAACGTTTGCCAGCAGAGAGAAGATCTGCAGCTTGTCGATAAACTTGAAAGCTGCTTCCTTGCCGCCCTTGATATCAAATGTGAAGATGGACGCACCGCCGTTCGGGAAGTACTTCTCGTACAGTGCATGGTCCGGATGATTCGGCAGAGACGGATGGTTTACATGCTCAACCTGCGGGTGATTGGTCAGGAATTCAACAACCTTCTTAGTGTTCTCAACGTGACGCTCGATACGCAGAGACAGCGTCTCGGTGCCCTGCAGCAGCAGGAATGCGTTGAACGGAGAAATAGTAGCACCGGTATCACGCAGCAGGATAGCGCGGATGTAGGTTACAAAGGCAGCAGGACCAACTGCATCTGCAAAAGAGATACCGTGATAGCTCGGGTTCGGCTCAGCAATCGGTGCATATTTGCCGGATGCCTTCCAGTCGAACTTGCCGGAATCAACGATGATACCACCGAGGGTCGTGCCGTGACCGCCGATGAACTTGGTAGCAGAGTGAACAACGATATCAGCACCGTACTCGATCGGGCGGATGAGGTACGGAGTGCCGAAGGTGTTGTCAATTACGAGCGGCAGACTGTGCTTGTGCGCAATCTTTGCAATAGCCTCGATATCCGGAATATCGGAATTCGGGTTGCCGAGAGTCTCGATGTAAACAGCCTTAGTATTGTCCTTGATAGCACCTTCCAGCTCTTCCAGATTGTGTGCATCAACGAAGGTGGTCTCAACGCCGAACTGCGGCAGAGTGTGTGCCAGCAAGTTATAGCTGCCGCCGTAGATGGTCTTCTGTGCTACGATGTGGTCGCCGGCCTGAGCAAGTGCCTGAATGGTGTAAGTGATCGCTGCGGCACCGGAAGCGGTAGCCAGAGCAGCAACACCACCCTCGAGCGCTGCAATGCGCTTCTCGAACACATCCTGTGTGGAATTGGTCAGACGACCGTAGATATTGCCTGCGTCAGCCAGACCGAAACGGTCAGCCGCGTGCTGACTGTCATGGAAAACGTAAGAAGTGGTCTGGTAGATCGGAACTGCACGAGAATCGGTAACCGGATCAGCGGTCTCCTGACCGATGTGCAGCTGCTTGGTTTCAAAGGACCAGTTTTCGGTATTCTTGATAGTTGCCATGATAATAATCTCCTTTTTATATACATGTTTGAAGTGATTGATTCGTTTCGTGTACTAAAAAGAAGGTTCACATTCGCCCAAATCGGAAATTCGAGCGGAGCAGCTTTTCAAAGTAGTATCGCATAACCGCGTCTCCTAAATTCATATTATTTCACTGGGATTGCTATGATTATACTAAACTCCCCCCTCTTCTGTCAACCCTTTCCGACAAACTTTTTTCGTTCCGGCAGATTGCCCAATTTCCGATGGTCCAATCCCTATTTTTTCGATAGGTTTTAGGGCAGTGTTTTCTGTTCGCCATCCAAATAAAAGAAAACCGCCGCACAGGGATTGTGCAGCGGTTTTGATGATCAATGTTCAGCAGCGAAAAATCAGAACTCGATCTTCTTTGCGATATAAGCAGCAACTTCCTCAATCTTGATGCGCTCCTGCTCCATAGTATCACGGTCACGAACGGTTACGCAGCCGTCCTGCTCGGTCTCGAAATCGACGGTTACGCAGTACGGTGTACCGATCTCGTCCTCACGGCGATAGCGCTTACCGATAGAGCCTGCATCGTCAAAATCAACAGAGAACTGCTTAGCCAGCTCCTGCCAGATCGGCATAGCCTTGTCGGTCAGCTTCTTGGACAGCGGCAGTACAGCAGCCTTGAACGGTGCCAGAGCCGGATGCAGACGCAGAACGGTACGAACATCGTCCTTACCGTTCTTGTCCTGACCTACAACTTCCTCGTCATAAGCGTCGCACAGGAAGGCCAGTGCAACACGGTCAGCACCAAGCGAAGGCTCGATAACATACGGAATATACTTCTCATTTGCTTCCTGATCGAAGTATTCCATCGAAACACCCGAGGTGTTCTGATGCTGGGTCAGGTCGAAATTGGTGCGGTCGGCAATGCCCCACAGCTCGCCCCAGCCAAACGGGAACATAAACTCGATATCGGTGGTAGCGTTGGAGTAGTGAGACAGCTCCTCCGGATCGTGGTCGCGCAGACGCAGGTTCTCGTCCTTCATGCCGAGAGACAGCAGGAAGTTGTGGCAGTAATCCTTCCAGTACTTGAACCACTCAAGGTCGGTGCCCGGCTTGCAGAAGAACTCCAGTTCCATCTGCTCAAACTCGCGGGTACGGAAGGTGAAGTTGCCCGGGGTGATCTCGTTGCGGAAGGACTTGCCTACCTGACCAACGCCGAACGGAATCTTCTTACGGGTGGTGCGCTGGATATTCTGGAAGTTTACGAAGATGCCCTGTGCGGTCTCCGGACGCAGATACAGCTCGTTCTTCGCGTTCTCGGTAACGCCCTGGAAGGTCTTGAACATCAGATTGAACTGACGGATGTCGGTCCAGTTGTGCTTGCCGCAGGTCGGGCATGCGATCTCATGCTCATCAATGAATGCCTTCATCTCAGCCTGGCTAAGCGCGTCAACACTCTTGCCGAGATCGTAGTTATTCTCAGCACACCAGTCCTCAATTACCTTGTCGGCACGGAAACGCTCCTTGCACTCCTTGCAGTCCATCAGCGGGTCAGAGAAGCCGCCAACATGACCGGAAGCAACCCAGGTCATCGGGTTCATCAGGATCGCGGAGTCAAGACCTACATTGTACTGGCTCTCCTGCACAAATTTCTTGCGCCATGCTGCCTTGACGTTGTTCTTGAACTCAACGCCGAGCGGACCGTAGTCCCAGGTGTTTGCAAGACCGCCGTAAATCTCCGAGCCGGAGTATACGAAGCCGCGGCCCTTGCAGAGCGCTACGATCTTTTCCATTGTTTTTTCGCTGTTTTTCATGTTAAATTCTCCTTTTGGCACAGCTGGCTGCTGCACGCTGTTTTTGCTTTGCACCCGAAAAAAGTGCTTGACATGAAATTATTCTACCGTTATAATTAATAATTGTCAAGGGTAGTTTAGTGAATTAAACGAATAGAGTTTGGTTTGATCGGTAAATTGCTTGCAAAAAGTTGACATTTGGGCGATTAGCGCAGTTGAAAGCGGTGCGGAAAGCAGTCTCCGTCTTCCCTGTTCTGTTGAGTTTGGTCAAAACACTTTTCTTGACAACATATATTCGGGCTTGTAGCTCAGTTTGGGAGAGCGTTCGGTTCGCATCCGAGAGGTCGAGGGTTCGATCCCCTTCAAGTCCACCATAACGCGAAGATACGAACTCTTTTTCGTAGTTCGGATGTTTTCGCGTTAGCCATCAGAATAGAGCATACCTGATTGCGGGTGTGCTCTTTTTCTTTGCCCTCATCTCTGTTATAATAAAAACATAGGATTGGAGGAAATATGAATGGATTCCAGAAAAATTCTGGTCGGTGAAAAATACCTGCACTTCAAAAACAAACTATATCAGGTTCTTGCCATCGCCACGCACACAGAAACCGGCGAACCGTTGGTAATCTACCAGGCACTCTACGGCGACTTCAAAATCTACGCACGGCCGTATGATATGTTCGCCTCCGAAGTGGATCGCGAGAAGTACCCTGATGTTACGCAGCGTTTCCGCTTTGCTCATGTAGTCTTTGATGGAGATACACCGAAGCCAACCGAATAAAAAAACAACCCCTCCGAGAGCCGGTATCAAACCAGTTCCCAGAGGGGTTTCTCTTTATTTCCCCATCGCCTCCGCCAGCTTCTTCACGAGGTCCTCACCGTACTGATTGATACCGCAGCAGATACTCGATGGTCTGCTCCTCCAGACCGGCAAGTTCCTGCACGGTGACGCTCAGCAGCTTGCGAATCGGGTCATACCCGATCATAAAGCCTGCCCGTTCCAACGACCGCAGTTTGATGTAGTTCACCTCATTCTTGGTAATGCACTCGCGTGTACGGGATTTCGGTTGCCTCGTAGATCTTGTCGTGCGTGCGAAAAACCTACAAGACCCATTTCTCGCCTGCAAGCCACGCAACCACACGCGCCTCGATAGCGGAAAAGTCCGCGTCCACGAATTTGTAGCCGGGGCTCGGGCACCAGTGCCGTCCACACCAACTGCGAAAGCGTACCGGGGTATGCTGCCGTACAGCATTTGCACGGCTGCCGAGCGGTTCGCCGTCGCGGGTCTTGCACACGTTGCCCAGACCGAAGCCTACGCTGCGGTTGCCGGAAGCATCATACGGGAAGAAGTTGACGGTCACGCAGGCATATATACCGGGGTAAACGTCAGTCGGCAGCAGGTCGGCATGGACGTTGGAAATATGCACGCACTGCGGCTTCTGCTTGTGACCCAGTGCCCCTTGCACTCCAGAACGAACGGCTCACCGGATGGTCGGGTGCCGTCGCCGCCGTAGATGACCGGATAGCGTATCTGCAGACGGTTGCCCTTTCACAGGTTCTTGACGTCGTATCCCACAGAGCGACCAGCTGCTCGAGCTGCTCCTCCGTCCAGCAGAAGTAAAGACGCTTGCTCGGCTTGATGCCGCAGCTGTGCTTCTCGACTGCAGCCAGATTGGCTGCGAAGTTGTTGTTTTACATTGAATCTTCTTCTTTCTTGTGCATTTTATCGTACAATGCCAATACGCCGCTTGACGATGTCGGTCGCAACGTCGCCAAGATAGTACATCACGCGATGCTCGCCGGACACTCTCGGTGCGCCGATTATGCGCTTGGCTTTGTGCTTGTCGGTAAAACCGTAGATTTTTGCGACTTGCTCCAGTGTCAGCAATACCATGTTCGAATACATCCGCATCAGGTCGTTCTTGCCCCCCTGACGGAGTTCCTGATTGGTTCAGGCGTTTATGTTTTACACCTCCTTGCGTGATTTATAATCAC
>ERZ791825.792-NODE-792-length-21127-cov-8.065015_pt1 | contig 21127 bp, 19 predicted proteins | sample MGYA00510298_ERZ791825 | MGnify/ENA primary metagenome ERZ791825 (study PRJEB30046, sample SAMN00792010) | human gut metagenome | study: EMG produced TPA metagenomics assembly of the A metagenome-wide association study of gut microbiota in type 2... | reverse complement strand
TCTGGTTGGCCTCGCGGATGACGTTTTCGCCCATGCGCTGCGCGTTGATGAGGGCACTCTTGAGCATATCGCCGTCGGCCTCATAGCTCTGCATATTGCGGCGCAGGGTCTCGTTCTCGGCAGTCAGGTCGGCCACCTGCTTGCGCAGGGCCTCCATCTGCTCCGCATCCTGCCCGAGCTGCTGCTCTACTTTATCCAGAAAGCGGTCAACATCCTCGGTACGGTAGCCGCGGAGGTTCTTTTCGAATTGGACAGAGCGCACGTCCTGCGGTGTCAGCATAATGATCTCCTCCATTTTATCCAGTCGTCCTTCTCAATATTGGAAGAACTCGATGATCTGTCGGTCTTTTTTGCTCTTGCCCGGCAGGGCTGTGAGGCGGAAGCGCCCTTTGCCCCGCACTGTGAACACGTCAGATTCGTATACCGGCGCATGGGCGCTGGAAACGGGCAGATGGTTGATCTCTACCCTTCCCGCTGCCACAAGCTCTGCGGCCATGCCCCGGCTGCACCGCAGCATGGCGGCAAGTACGGCATCCAGACGCAGCGACGATACGGTCGCGGTCTGTAACCGGCGCTCTGCCTGCGCAAACTCCGGCACCTCGTCCAGCGCCAGCTGCTGAGCCGTCACCTCGGTGCGGCCCACACTGCGCAGCTCCTGACAGATAAGGGCTGCAGCAGGCTCCAGCGCGAACAGATAAGCGGCACCCGGCTCCTCCGGCGGCAGGACGATGTCGCCCAGCGCCTCGCGGCGAAGCTCGAGCCCCATCAGGCTGCCCAGATAATCCTTATGGACGGGCAGCTGCGCCCCGGCCAGCGCACGGCACCTGAGCCGGACGCAGCAGACAGGGCTTGCAGGATAGCAGTCTTCCGGCTCGAGGCAGAGCACCCGGCGCTCAGCGTCGGGCCAGCCGCCCTCGAAGCGGCAGCTTTCCTCCGGCGCACCGGCACGGTTGAGTGCCGCCTGCGCCAGCTGCTGTTCTCTGTCGCTCAGGAACGCCGAATAACGGGCGATGCCCCGACCAAAGGCAGCGCGGGCCAGATCCTCGACATGACGCATGAGGAAGCGTTCCTCATCGTTCTGCGCCGGGACGAAGCCCCGCACGGCACTTTGCTGGGTATCAATAGAACGCGCCATTGTTCTCCAGCTCGTCCAGCAGGTCGCCCATGATGTCTACATTGTAGGGAGTAATGATGAAGGTGCTGTTGGCCACCCGCTTGATCTGGCCGTTGTTGGCGTAGGCCACACCGGAGAGGAAGTCCACCAGACGGCGGGAAACTTCCTTGTTGGTGGATTCCAGATTCAGCACGACGGTGCGCTTGTTGTTCAGGTGGTCTGCAATCGTGCTGGCATCCTCGAAGTGCTCGGGCTTGACCAGAACGACCTTGAGCTGGGTGGTAGCATGGATGTTGACCACCTTGCCGTTCCGCTTGGGGGCTGCACCCTCTTCGGGCTCGTCCTCTTCCTCGTTGCCTGCGACGCCGAGACCGTTGTTGTTATTCACCATCTGAGGACCGTCGTCCATGTACTGATCGTCGTAATCGTCCTCACTGCCGAAAAGCCCTTTTTTCAGGCTGTCCACAAAAGACATAGAAACTTGCTCCTTTCATTCGGGCAGCTCACGCTGCCTGGCACCCCTTTGTGAAAAAGAGTTGCTAATAGCTTTTTCTATTATCTGATTTTTTGCGTCAGATGTCAATAACTACAAAAGCTTTCCATCATACAAATTTTGTCCGGAGACGATGATCTCATCGTAAAGGCGGACTTCGCTGACGGTTTTTGTCTTATCCGAGCTGCTGGGCATGACGATGCGGTACTCGCCGTCCGTCACCAGCGGATGGTCATTATCCACGGGGTCGATCTTGCAGAAACGGGCAAGATTGCCGTATTTGACATAGACGCCCGGGATGTAGTTCTCGCCCTGCGTCTCAGACTCGGTGCCGTCCTCTTTCAGATAATGGATCGCGTCGATGGGGACGCGCAGGCCGGTGGTCTCGTCCACGATGATCTGGGCGCCGGCCCGGTTGAGCCGCAGCACATCGCCGTTGATGATCTCGCAGGTGATGACAAAGCGGGCCAGTCCGGTCGCTTCGTCGATGGTCACCTCGGAGACGGATGCCTTGAGGGGCGTCTCCATCTGGCCGGGGAACTTTATCTTCACCGAGCGGGTCAGGGGCTTGCCGTTGCCGCCCAGCAGCTTCTCCCCTTCCTTGGCCGAACAGAGGCCGACATACCGCCACGCAAAGCCCGAGACGATCTTGCCCGCGCAGCCGTCCAGCGGCAGCTCGGGGGCAGAGTTCAGATATGCCTGCAGGTCGGTGGTGTTCAGCGCGAGGATGTCGTCTGCCCCGGCGTTGAGCCGCCCGCTGGCAGAGCTGCGGATGAAGTAACCCGTCTGAGGGGCGGTGATCTGGGTCGGCTCTCCCAGCTGGGCCTGCACCTGCGCCGACTGCTCGGTGAGGGAGGCGATCTGGGCCGAGAAGTCCGAGACTTCACCGGTGATGACCCAGAGCTTGTTCTGAGCGAGGATGTAGTTTTCTTCGCCCTGGGCTGTCTCGTCGTAGGCAGAGCTGTCCAGCGCATCCATCATATCATAAAGCGCGGAAGCCCGCTCTTTTTTCAGGGAATCCAGCTGGGTGGCGGTGGTATTCTGAGAGCGCTGCAGAAGCTCGATCTGGTCGTTCAGGCTGGTGAGCTGCTGGCGGAGGCCCGCCTGTTCCGGGCTGCTGTAGAGTTCCGCTACCGCAGCCCCCGCCGAGACGCGCTCGCCGTCGGCCGCGAGATAGCCCAGCGTTCCGCCGCCGGGAACATAGACCTCATCGAAGAGGAGAACGCCGTCGGCGTCCACCGTATCCGCCACAGTGGCAAGAAGCGCCGTCTCGTAGGTGTTGGGCGGGAAGAGCACCTGCAGGGCCTGATAGCCCACATAGATGCCCGCCAGCACCACGACAGTGATAACGAAGCCTGCCAGCTTGCCCAAAGCGCTGGACGCGCCGGGATCAGAGCGTGGTCTATCCATCATAAAAGGTCACCCTTTCGCTAAAAATTCTTGGGTCAGCTGCACAGCCCGGGCTGTAACGTCCGGCGCAGAGGCGTCCAGCCAGACCACGCCGTCCATATGGCGGAACCAGGTCAGCTGGCGCTTAGCGTAGTTGCGGGAGGCCTGCTTGAGCTTTTCGGTGCAGGCATCCAGCGGGGCCGTTCCCTCGAAATAAGGGAAGAACTCCTTGTAACCGATGGCCTGCGCTGCCGTGCGGTAGGTCTGGCGGTGGTCATAGACCAGCTTTGCCTCATCGAGGAGGCCGGCGTCCAGCATCTTGTCCACCCGCAGGTCGATGCGGCGGTAGAGCTGGGCGCGGCCGGGAAAGTCCAGCCCCAGCACCAGCGAACGATAGGGCCGCTCCGGCGGGAGGGACTGGGCCTTCTGCTCGCTCAGACGCTTGCCGGTGGCGCGGAAATGTTCCAGCGCCCGCAGGACCCGCACCTGATTGTTCGGGTGGATGGCGGCGGCGGCTTCCGGGTCGGCGGTCTGCAGCTCTTTGTACATGGCCTCCGGGCCTTTTTCCGCCATCTCTGCGGCCAGCTGTTCCCGCAGGCCGTCCGGCGTCTTCTCGGCGGCGAAGCGGACACCGTACAAAAAGCTCTGGACATAGAGGCCCGTGCCTCCCACGAGGATGGGCAGACAGCCCCGGGCGGAAATGTCCGCCTCGAGCGTTCCGGCCAGCGCGACGAAATCTGCCACACTGAAGGGCTCGTCCGGCTCCAGAATATCCACCGCATGGTGCGGGATGCCGTGGGTCTCTTCGGGCGCGACCTTCGCCGTACCGACATCTAACCCTTTATAGATCTGCATCGAGTCGGCGCTGATGACTTCGCCCTCAAAAGCTTCGGCCAACGCCACGCCGAGAGCGGTCTTGCCGGTGGCAGTGGGGCCGACGACGGCCAGCACCGGATGCTTCTGATTTTTATCACACGATTCGGCCAAACTGCTTTTCCAGCTCCTTTCGGGTGAGTTTGAGAACGCAGGGGCGCCCATGGGGGCAGAAGGGAGGCACCTCGCCGGAGAGAATTTTTTCGGCCAGCGCCATCAGCTCCTGCGGCGAGGTGTGGTCGCCCGCCTTGATGGCTGCGCGGCAGGAGATGGAGTGGAGCACCCACTCCGTCCGCTCGTTCAGGGCGTCGCGGCTGCCGTGGGCCAGCTTTGCCGCCAGCTCGACCAACAGATCTTCGGCACTGCCCTGCTCCACATCAGCGGGGACCGAGCGCAGGCAGACCGAGCTGCCGCCAAAATCGCTCACCTCGAGGCCGGCGCTTTCCAGCAGGTCGAGGTTGGTCAGCAGAGCAGTCTTTTCCTCGGCGGAGAGCTCCACCACCAGCGGCTCCAGGAGGAGCTGACTGGGGACATCGCCGTAGTGGGCGGCCAGCTTCTCGAAGAGCTGGCGCTCGTGGGCGGCGTGCTTGTCGATGATGCAGATCTCGTCGCCCCGCTCCGCGAGGATATAAGTGCGGAAGATCTCGCCCACATACCGCAGAGGCTCGGGGCCGTCCTGAACGTCAAAGCCCAGCTGCTCCGGGGCTGCGCTCTGCTGCGGCTCATCCGAAGCCTCCGGCAGCGGCGGACGCTCCGGTTCATCCGGGGCAGGCTCCCACGCGGCCATGTGGTCGCGGGTGACATCCGGCAGGTCGATGTCTGCCTCGATGTCCAGCTGTGACTCGCTGGACGCAGCCCGGAAGGGCGGCGGCTCAAGGACGCTTTCCTCCTGCGGCGGCTCAGGACTGTGGAGGGCAGCGTTCATCGGAAGAGGCTCGGAGGCCGCAACCGTTGTCCATGTGTGTTCCGATGCCGGCGCAGCCTTTTCCGGGGCTTTTACGGGCAGCGGGAGGATGTCCCGCTCCGGGGCAGAGGGCTGTGTCGTGCGGGGTGTCACAGACGCTGCCGGTGCTGCCGGGCGGAGAGGTTTTTCCTCCGGGTGCGGCAGGCTTCCCGGCTCTGCCTGGCCCGAAATCACCGCCGAAAGTCCTGTAAAGCTATTATTCTTTACAGTATTTTTTCCTTTATTTCCGCTATTTTCATGTTCGTTGGATGCATCATCCTCTTTCTCGCTGTCAAAGACGAACTGTCTCTCCCCTGTACCCGGCTGGCTCAGTGCCAGCTTGACGGCATGGTAGACGAGGTCGAAGATGTCGTTTTCCCGGGCAAAGCGGACTTCTGTTTTTGCCGGATGGACGTTGACATCCACAAGGTCGGCGGGCATCTCAAGAAGCAAGATTCCTCCAGGAAATTTGCCCTGCATCGTAGTACCCTTGAACGCCATCTCCATGCCCGCCATCATGGTGCGGTTGCGGACATAGCGGCCATTGATATAGAAATACTGCATACTGCGGCTGGCGCGGCAGCTGCGGGGCTGGGTGATGAGACCCCAGACGCGGTAGACGCCCTCGCGGTTATCCACCTCCACGAGGTCACGGCTGAACTCCCGGCCCAGCACGGCGTAAGCCGCGCTGCGGAGCTGGCCGTCACCGGGGGTGACATACTGCAGTTTGCCTTCGCGGATGAACTTGAAGCTCACCTCGGGGTGGCTCAGGGCCACATGGCCCACGATGTCGGCCACGAAAGTACCCTCGCTGGAATCCTTTTTGAGGAATTTCATCCGGGCGGGCGTGTTGAAAAAGAGGTCACAGACCCGGATGGTGGTGCCGACGCCTCGCGCACCCGGCTCGATGGGCTGCTCTTCCCCGCCTTCGATCCGGTAGAGGGAAGCGCACTCGTCGGCCTCGGTGCGGGTGAGCACTTCGACGCGGGCCACGCTGGCGATAGAGGCCAACGCTTCGCCGCGAAAGCCCAGCGTGTGGATGCTGGTGAGGTCGTCTTCCGTCCGGATCTTGCTGGTGGCATGGCGGATGAAGGCCGTGGGGATGTATTTTGCCTCGATGCCGGTGCCGTTGTCGCTGATTTCAATCAGACGGACGCCGCCCGACTCGATGGAGACGGTGATTTGAGACGCACCGGCGTCGATGGAGTTTTCCAGAAGCTCCTTGACGACCGATGCGGGCCGCTCGACCACCTCACCGGCGGCGATAAGTTCTGCCGTATGCTTGTCGAGAACGTGTATCTCTGCCATTCGTTTCCCTCCGTTTCAAATAAAATCAGCCATTCAAGCTGCCGCTCAGGGTCTTTTTCAGCTCGTAGAGGAAGTTCAGCGCCTCGATGGGGGTCAGGGTCTCAACGTCCAGTGCCTCGAGCTTTTCCATCATCTCGCTGGGGACGGCAGGCGAAGAATACTCCTGCAGGGCGTCGAAATCCATCTGCTCCACCTTGTTCTTCGGGGCAGAAGCTTCCAGAGTGCGCAGCACCTCATGGGCGCGGCGGGTCACGGTGCCGGGCAGACCGGCCAGCTTCGCCACCTCGATGCCGTAGCTGTCGTCGGCGGGGCCGCGGATGATGCGGCGGAGGAACGTGATGTCCTCTCCCCTCTTTTTGACTGCGATGTTGTAGTTTTTGACGCCCTCGATGGCCCCTTCCAGGTCAGTCAGCTCGTGGTAGTGGGTGGCGAAGAGGGTCTTACAGCCGAGGCCCTTGGCCGGGTCGGAGATATGCTCCACGACAGCCCGGGCGATGCTCATGCCGTCGAAGGTAGAGGTGCCGCGGCCAATTTCGTCCAGCACGACGAGGCTCTTGGGGGTGGCGTTCTTGAGAATTTCAGCAACCTCGGTCATCTCGACCATGAAGGTGGACTGGCCGGCGGCAAGGTCGTCCGATGCGCCAATGCGGGTAAAGATGGCATCCACGACGCCCACATGACAGCTGGTCGCCGGGACGAAGGAGCCGATCTGTGCCATCAGAGCGATAAGAGCGTTTTGGCGCATATACGTTGATTTACCCGCCATGTTCGGGCCGGTGATGATGAGACAGCGGTCAGTGGTGCAGTTGAGCCTGGTATCGTTGGGGACGAAGAGGCTGCCTTTCAGCATCTGCTCCACCACCGGGTGGCGGCCCTCGGTGATGGTCAGCTCGTCGCTGTCATCCACCACAGGGCGGCAGTAGTTGTTTTCAGCGGCCACCTGCGCCAGCGCCGCCAGCACGTCCAGCTCGGCCACAGCATTTGCCGTCCGCTGGATGCGGTCGAGCTGACCGCCGATCGTTTCCAGCAGTTCCGAGAAGAGCCGGTGCTCCAGCGCAATGAGACGCTCATGCGCACCTAAAATCTTGCTTTCCAGCTCTTTCAGCTCCTGGGTGATATAGCGCTCACCGGAGGTGAGGGTCTGCTTGCGGATGTAGGTCTCGGGGACCATAGATTTATAGGAGTTGCTGACTTCGATGTAGTAGCCGAAGACGTGATTATAGCCGATCTTCAGCTTGGGGATGCCGGTCTCCTGCCGCAGGCGCGTTTCCAGCTGGGCGAGGACGCCCTTGGTGTTGTCCCGGATGGAGCGCAGCTCGTCCACCTCGGGGTGGTAACCCTTGGCGATGACGCCGCCGTCCTTGAGGGTGGAGGGCGCTTCCGGGTCGATGGCGGCGAGGATGGCCGTCTTCACATCGTCCAGCAGGTCGATTTGTCCTGCAAGAGCAGTCAGCTCCGGGCAGCTGCAGCTCTCGGCCTGCGCCCGCAGTTCCGGCAGGCGCTCACAGGTCTGGGCCATCGTGTAGATCTCCTTGGGGGTGGCGGAACCGTAGACCGCGCGGGTCATCAGGCGCTCGAGGTCGGCGATGTAGTGGAGCTGTTCGATCAAATCGCCCCGCTGCATGGTCTGGTTCACAAGGCTTTCCACCGCGTTGAGGCGGCGGTTGATGGCGGCACTGGAAATGAGCGGCTGCTCGATCCAGCTGCGGAGCATCCGCTTGCCCATGGCGGTGCTGGTCTTGTCCAGCACCCAGAGCAGCGTTCCCCGCTTTTCGCGGCCCCGCAGCGTCTCGGTCAGCTCGAGATTTGCCCGGGTGACCGGCGACAGGCTCATGAACTGAGCTTCATTATATGTGATGACCGTTTTCAGGCGCTCGACGCCTTTAATTTGCGTATCATGGAGATATTCCAGCAGAGCGGCCATTGCCAGGCGGACAAGGCCGTCTTCTGCGATGCCGGTCTTTGCGGCCCAGTCGCGGCCAAACTGGTTCTCGAGGGAGATGGCCACGAGGCCCGGGGCGTACCGCTCCTCTTCCACCAGCTCGACGGCGCAGTTCATATTCTTTTTGATGTAGGCAGTGATCTCCCGGCAGTCCAGCAGACCCGGATTCATCAGCACCTCGCTGGGGTGGTAGCGGCAGAGTTCCGCAATGACCGCCGGGGCGATCTTTTCCCGCTTGAGCTCGGTGATATGGGCCGTGCCGGTGGAGACATCTGCAAAGCAAAGGCCCGCTGCGCCGCCTTTCAGAAAAATACTCGCAATGTAGTTGTTTTTGTCATCCTGAAGCATGCTGCTCTCGATGACGGTGCCGGGCGTGACCACGCGGATGATGTCGCGTTTCACAAGACCCTTGGCCTTGGCCGGGTCTTCCATCTGCTCACAGATGGCGACCTTGTAGCCCTTCGAGATGAGGCGGGCCACATAACCCTCATAGCTGTGGAACGGTACGCCGCACATGGGCGCGCGCTCTTCGAGGCCGCACTGCTTGCCCGTGAGGGTCAGATCCAACTCCCGCGAGACTGTGAGCGCATCGTCGAAGAACATCTCGTAGAAGTCACCGATGCGGTAGAAAAGAATCTCATCCTTATGTTGTTTTTTGATTTCCAGATATTGCTGCATCATGGGCGAAAGCTCTGCCATGACCGTTCACCTTCCTCCCCTAGTTGTCGGTTTGCCATCCAAAACTGCCTGTTGCAAGCAAAACGCGGCCCTGCATTGCACAGCCGCGTTTTGTGTTTCATGGTTTAAGCCTTAGTGGCAGCCGCCGCAGGTGGAGCAGCTGCCGGTGCAGGAAGCAGAAGGCTCCTGCACGGTCATGGGGTCGCCGCCGTTCATTGCAGTGTTGATGATGGCGTCGATATAGTTCACGAGGGCCTCGCAGTCGCGCTTTGCCTCGTTGTAGGCCACCATGCCGTCATCGGCCATGATCTTGCCGTAGAGGTCGTTCACCTTCTGGTTCAGCTCGGCGATGCGCTCATCGCTGCGCTCGGGCTTGCCGATCTCGTTGTTCAGGTCCATGCGGGCCAGATTGAACTCGCCGATGAGGTTCTGCAGTTCCTCGTCCTTGTCGTTCATCTTGCGGGCCTGGTCCATAGCCAGATAGCGGGAGTCGGTCTGAAGTGCCATGGCGGCACGCTTGAAAAGGTCGATGCAATCCATTGTAGTAGTCTCCTTTTATCGTTCCTGTGTTATATATTAGGATAGTGTATCCAGAATATCAATATTATTCCGAAAGTTCACCCAGCAGGACGGTGGCACGGGCGCCTGTGAGGCGCACCATCGCATAGCTGCCCATGAGGGCAGGGTCAGCCTTGAACTCGACGGTAAGGTTGTTGTCGAGACGGCCCGAGAGGGTGCCTTCATTGCGGCCATAGCCCTCCACGAGGACGCGGACGGTCTGGCCCACCTGAGCCTTCACGAGGGCCATTGCGATGTCGTCCTGAACCTTGAGCAGGCGGGTCATGCGGTCGGTCTTCTCCTTGCGAGGGGTGGGGTCGGGCATATCTGCCGCCTTGGTGCCGGTGCGCTTGGAGTAGATGAAGGTGAACAACTGCATATATCCCACCTTCTGCACCAGCTCAAGGGTCTTCTGGAAGTCCTCTTCGGTCTCGCCGGGGAAGCCCACGATGATGTCGCTGGAGAAAGTAATGCCGGGGACCTTCTTCCGGGCATACTCGATGAGTTCGAGGTAGTGCTCCACGGTATAGTGACGGTTCATCTGGACAAGCAGACGGTCCGAGCCGCACTGCACCGGCAGATGCAGATGCTTGCAGATCTTCGGCTGGGCCGCGATGGTGTCGATGAGCTTGAAGCTGGCGTCCTTCGGGTGGCTGGTCATGAAACGGATGTGGTAGTCGCCCGGGACGGTGCAGAGCAGGTTGAGCAGGTCGGAGAAATCCACCTGCTCCTCGAGGCCCTTGCCGTAGCTGTTGACATTCTGGCCCAGAAGGGTGATCTCCTTGTACCCTGCCTCCACGAGACTCTTGAACTCGGCGAGGATGTCGCCGGGCTTGCGGCTCTTTTCGCGGCCTCGGACGTAAGGCACGATGCAGTAGGTGCAGAAGTTGTCACAGCCATACATGATGGGCAGCCAGGCACGGAACTCGCTCTCACGGCGGATGGGGATATTCTCCACGATGACGGGGCGCTGAGCCGGCTCCATGAGCACCCGCTTGTGCTTCTGCAATTTCTGGGCGATGAGCTGGGGCAGCGTGTCGATGCCGTCCACGCCGAACACGAGGTCTACGTAGGGGTAGCTCTGGCGCAGCTTTTCCACGACGTGTTTCTGGTTGGCCATGCAGCCGCAGAGGCCGATGATGAGGCCGTGCTTCTTCTCTTTCAGGCCCTTGAGAGCGCCCACGTTACCGAAGACACGCTGCTCGGCGTGCTCACGGACGGCGCAGGTGTTGAAAAGGATGAGGTCGGCGTCCTCGGGCTTGTCACACAGGCCGTAGCCGATGTCCATCAGCACGCCCTTGATGCGCTCGCCGTCGTTGACATTCTGCTGGCAGCCGTAGCTGTGGACGAAGGCCAGCGGCGGGGTGTCATAGGCCAGCTTGACCAGTTCTGCCGCCGCGTTGTTATGTTCAAATGCTATGTACTCCAATGAAACCATCCTTCTCTGCCTCCGGGGTCACACCTCCGGCAGCAGACATACTGATACTATAAAGAAAGCTCTTTATAGTATACCCTTTTTGGCCTTGGAGGGCAAGAGTTTATTTTTACTGAGCCTGCTTGGCGGCACACTTCTCGCACAGGCCGAACAGCACCACGGCGCAGTCCTGCACGACGCCCTTCTGGCTGCGCACCAGCTTCATCACCTGCTTTTCGTCCACGTCGGCGTCCACGACGCCGCCGCAGCAGTTGCAGTAGAGGTGGCTGTGCCAGCCCAGAGTGTGGTCGAAACGGTCAGCTTTGCCCGGGATGGAGACGCGGCGGACGCGGCCTGCATCTACGAGGCTGTTGAGGTTGCGGTAGACGGTACCAAGGCTCAGGCCGGGACATTCCCTGGCTGCGAGGTCGAAAATCTCCTCGGCAGTAGGGTGGTCGCAGAGCTGCTCCACTTTCTGCAGTACCAGCTCGCGCTGTTTGGAATAACGCATGGTCTTTCTCCTTTTTCTGAGGGGGTGTGTATCGGGATAAAGGCCGGGGGTCAGAGCTTGTCTTCCCCCTTGATCTTCGCCCAGTAGGCCCGGGCGGCCTGTTCGGTGCGGTTGTCGCCGAACGTATAGTATTTCACGTCCTTGAGCAGGTCTGGCAGATATTGCTGGTCCACCCAGTGATTCTCATAGTCGTGGGCGTACTTGTAGTTCTGGCCCTTGACGGTAGCATCCTCGCCGTCGAAGTGCTTGTTCTGCAGCTGGCGCGGGATGGGGCCGGTGCGCCCCGCCTGCACATCGGCGATGGCCGCATTGATGGCGTCGTGGGCGCTGTTGGATTTCGGGCTGGTTGCCACGAGAATGACGGCATCGGCCAGCGGGAGCCGGGCTTCCGGCAGACCCACCATGTTGGCTGCGTCCACTGCCGCCTTGACGATGGGGATGATCTGCGGGTATGCAAGGCCCACGTCCTCACAGGCGCAGACCATCAACCGGCGGCAGGCCGAGGGCAGGTCGCCCGCTTCCAGCAGACGGGCCAGATAGTGGAGGGCGGCGTCGGGGTCGGAACCGCGCATGGACTTCTGGTAGGCCGACACGATGTCGTAGTGGTCGTCGCCGTCCCGGTCGTACCGCATGGCCGTGCGGCGGGTGACCTGCTGTATCATCTCGAGGGTGATGTGCTTTCCGGTTCCGTCCACGGGGGCCGCCGTCACCACGAAATCGAGACAGCCCAGCGCCTTGCGCAGGTCGCCGCCCGCACTCTCGGCGAGGTAGGCGCAGGCGTCTTCGTCCATCACGACAGGCTGTGATTCCGACTCCGAGAGCTTTTTCAGGGCGTTGCGGATGCCCCGCTCCACATCGGCGGCGGAGAGGGACTTGAACTCGAACACCGTACAGCGGGACAGCAGTGCATTATAGATGTAAAAGTAAGGGTTCTCGGTGGTGGAGGCAATGAGGGTGACAGAACCGTCCTCGATGCACTCCAGAAGGCTCTGCTGCTGCTTTTTGTTGAGATACTGTATCTCGTCGAGGTAGAGCAGGATGCCCCCTGCCCCGGCCAGCGTGCCGATGTCCTTCAGCACTGCTTTGATGTCGCCGGTGCCGCAGGAAGTGCCGTTGAGCTTGTGGAGGGTCATGCCGCTGTTCTCGGCGATGATGCGGGCGACGGTGGTCTTGCCCGTGCCAGAGGGGCCGTAGAAGATCATGTTGGGGATACGACCGCTCTCGATGGTGCGGCGGAACACCTGTCCCTCGGCCAGAAGATGCTGCTGGCCGCAGACATCGGCCAGCGTTTTGGGGCGCAGACGCTGCGCCAGCGGTTCGTTCATAGGTCTTTCCTCCAGAAATGATCATGAGAATCCTTCTCTTTTATAGTATAGCGCATTTTGCACGCCGCGGCAAGAGAAATAATGAAAATGATTCTCAGATAAACGACAAAGCATTTACAAATTTCGCAAAACATGATATGCTTGTGCCATTCCAATCAAGAAACGAGGGGAAACATATGCGCGGAAAAAACATCTCTGCCGAAGACCTGACGGCCAAAAAAGAGCTGGCTCTGGAGGTCATCCGGCGGCTCAAGGCGGAGTATCCCGACGCAGGCTGCACGCTGGACTACGACCACGCCTGGCAGCTGCTGGTGAGCGTCCGGCTGGCGGCCCAGTGTACCGACGCCCGGGTGAATATCGTGGTGCAGGACCTGTTTGCAAAATATCCGTCGGTGGCCGCGCTGGCCGAGGCAGAGCCCGAGGACATTGAAGCCATCGTCAAACCCTGCGGGCTGGGCCGCAGCAAGGCCCGGGACATCTCAGCCTGTATGCGGATGCTGCGGGACAAGTACGACTGCAAGGTACCGACCACCTTTGAGGAACTGCTGGCACTGCCCGGCGTGGGCCGCAAGAGCGCGAACCTCATCATGGGCGACGTGTTCGGCAAGCCCGCCATCGTCACCGACACCCACTGCATCCGCCTGTGCAACAAGATCGGCCTTGTGGACGGCATCAAGGAACCGCAGAAGGTGGAGATGGCGCTCTGGAAGATCGTCCCGCCCGAAGAGGGCAGTGATCTGTGCCACCGTTTCGTGATGCATGGCCGGGCCGTCTGCAATGCCCGGAAGCCGGAGTGCGAAAAATGCTGTCTTTCGGACATCTGCCGCTGCGCGCGGGAGGAAGCGTCCAACGTCTGATCTTACATATTTCAGGAGGTTTTTCTTATGTTTAGTTTTATCTTCAGTCTTCTCATCGGTGCGCTGGCCGGTTCCATTGCAGGCCGCATCATGGGCAGTGAGACCAGCGCCCTGCGCAACATCGTGCTGGGCATCCTGGGCAGCTTTGTGGGCGGCATCCTCTTCGGCCTCGTGGGCCTGTCCGCTACCGGCCTCGTGGGCGAGATCATCGTCTCGGTCATCGGCGCCTGTGTCTGCATCTGGGCTGGCCGCAAGCTGTTCAAGTAAGCAGTCCATCTTGAAAATGCCACAGCTTTCAGGGGTGAAAGCTGTGGTTTTTTCGTTTCTGACCGATGTCATTTTCTCTCGAACTATGCTATAATAGGGTTTGTGTTTGAAATTGGAAAGGAGCTTTTCTCATGGAAACTACGCATGAGTCGTCGAACCAGACTCTCCGCTCCGCACAGCCCGCCAAACCCTATGCTTTCAGCCGCAAGGTGTTCTGCGAAGGGATGCGGGACGGCGTGCCGATCGCGCTGGGGTATTTTGCGGTGTCGTTCTCGCTGGGCATCGCGGCCCGGACGGCGGGCTTTACACCCCTGCAGGGCTTCGTGGCCAGCCTGCTCAACAATGCTTCGGCGGGCGAGTACGCCGCCTTTGCCCTCATTGCCAGCGGCGCGACCTATCTCGAGGTCGCCATCATCACCCTCATCGCCAACGCCCGCTATCTGCTGATGAGCTGTGCGCTGGCCCAGCGGTTCGCCCCCGGTACGCCGTTTTTCCACCGGCTTATCATCGGCTATGACGTCACTGACGAGCTGTTCGGCATCACCATCGCCCGGCCGGGCTATCTGAACCCCTTCTACACCTACGGCGCCATCGCGCTGGCCGCGCCGGCGTGGGCTTTGGGTACGGCGCTGGGCATCATCGCAGGCAACCTGCTGCCCTTGCGGGCCGTCAGCGCACTGAGCGTGGCGCTCTACGGCATGTTCCTCGCCATCATCATTCCTCCGGCCCGGAAGGATAAGATCGTGGCCGCGCTGGTGGCCATCAGCTTTGCGCTGAGCTTTGCCTGCACCTATCTGCCGGGGATCTCCGCCCTGTCGGACGGCACCCGCACCATCATCCTGACAGTGGCAATTTCCTGCGCAGGTGCGCTGTTATTCCCCATCAAGACCCAGAGTGAGGAGGCTGAACAATGATCCGCAGCAACTGGCTTTACATCGCAGTGATGTTCGCAGTATCCTACACCATCCGCATCCTGCCGCTGACCCTCATCCGGAAGCCCATCAAAAACCAGTTCATCCAGTCGTTCTTGTACTACGTCCCTTATGTCACTCTGGCGGTCATGACCTTCCCGGCCATCGTCAACGCCACCCAGAGTCCGGCAGCTGGCGCGGTGGCGCTGGTGGTGGGCATTGCGGCGGCATGGTTCGGAGCCAGCCTGTTTCAGGTGTCGGTGGCCTGCTGCGCCGTCGTCTTCGTGCTGGAACTGTTCCTTGTTCACTGAGGTGACTGCCCTATGAAACGAGTCCTTGTAACCGGCGCAGGCGGCTTTGTGGGCGCGCGCATCCTCGATATGTGGCGGGGGCAGTTTGCGCTCTGCGCCTTCCCGTCCGACACCCTGCGCACTGCCGATGAAAGCGCGGTGCTGCGCTTCATTTTGAAGGAGCACCCGGACGTCATCGTCCACACGGCGGCCCTCTCCAACACCCAGTACTGCCAGCAGGAGCCGGAGGACTCCTTCCGCGCCAACGTCCTGCTGCCCGAGTGGGTGGCGAAGGGAGCAGAGGAGGTGGGCGCAAAGCTGCTCTCCTGCAGCTCCGACCAGGTGTATGCAGGCGTGACGCAGCGGGGGGCACTGGCGGAGACGCTGCCCCTCTCCCCTTCCAACGTCTACGGACAGCACAAGCTCGAGGCCGAGGCCCGGGTGCTGGCCCGCTGCCCGGGCGCTGTGGCGCTCCGCCTGCCCTGGATGTACGACCTCCCGGGCTATCATCTGCCCATCCGGGGCAACCTGCCGCTGAACATCCTGAGAGCGGCAAAGACCGGTGAAGTGCTGCGCTTTTCGCGCAATGACTACCGGGGCGTGAGCTATGTGCGGGAGGTCATTGAGAACCTCGTCCCTGCGATGGAGCTGCCCGGCGGTGTCTACAACTTCGGCAGCGAGTGCGACGGAGATATGGTCGAGACTGCGCGATGCTTCGCCAATTTGCTGCAGGTGGATGTAAAGATCGAGGAATCCGATCTCACCCGCAACCTTGCGATGGATACCGGGAAGCTTCGGGCTCACGGCATCGAGTTTTCCTCGACATGGGGCGCACTGCGGGTGTGTCTCGGGGATTACCGGCTTGGATATTTGATGTAAAAAAGGGAAGGGGCTGCCTTGGGCAGCCTCTTCCCTTTTTTATTATTTCCACAGATTTGCCGCGATCAGCTCCAGCACACTTCCTGCGATGCAGCGCGCCTTATCGGAGATGAGGAAGCAGTTTTCCAGTTCCTCCCGGCGGGGGTCCACGTCAGCCACCTTGAAGCCGGGCGTGACGGGGTAGCCATCCCGCAGCAGACCGCGCAGGATGCCCGCAATGCGGGTCGTCACCGGAGTGCGGATGCCGTCCGGCGTTTCGATCTCCGCGATCGTTTCACCCGCCGACACAAGATCTCCGATGGCACACACATTCCGGAAGATACCGGCCTTTTCTGCGTGGATGACACGCTCAGCACCATAGCCGCCGATGACTCCGGGGACGCCCGTGTTGGGGATGGCCGCACCCTCCCGGATGATACGGCCCAGACGGTGGCCGCGCTTGGTCTCCACCACGAGATCGACATCCACACCGGCGGTAAAACCCGGGCCGAGCGCGATGGTCAGCGGAGCCATATCCCGCGTCGTTCCGAGATTTTTCTTTGCAAGGATGGCATCAACGAGCGCGGCAGGCCGCACCTGCGGGATGAGCTCCCCTTTCGGGTCCACCATCACCGGCACATCGCCGCGCTGCCAGACCACAACGGCCTCATCCAGCGTTTTTACAAGGGCAGCGCGCATTCCCTCCACGACGGCCCCGCCCTCATACACGGCCTCACTTACCGAGACCTGGCGGCGGATGGCGGCAGGGTGTTCAGCTTCGAGCACGAGCACTTTCAATCCCGCCGACCACAGCCGATGGATGGTGCCGGTGGCGAGGTCGCCGCCGCCGCGCACCAGGATGACGTCATCACGCTTCATTATTTTCTTCCTCCTTGAGCAGCTGCAGGAACACGTTCATCGAGCCGCCGCAGGCAGCCAGCGCCGCATCGTCCTCTTTTGCGCTGGCTGAATACTCTGCCAGCTGGCAGGGTGCTGCCTCGCCTGCCTGCATTTTTGATGCAAGCTGCTGCACACGGTATTCCATAATGCCGCCGCCCACACTGCCCACGGATCTGCCGTCCGGCAGCACCAGCATCTTTGCTCCCACCTCCCGGGGGGTCGAACCGTGGCGGGAAACGATGGTCACGAGGACAGGAGCCTTCCCCTGTCCCGTGCAGGCATCCAGCGCATTCAGCAGCTCGGGCGGGAAGCCTTCCGTCTGCTGACGGCCATTTTTCACTTCAACGATCTCCGCGAGGATGGATAGTGCGATTTCCTGCGCTGTCTGCGCCTTGATGGCCAGACCAATGGGAGCGTGGAGTTCTTCAGCCTTTTCCGGGGCAGTTCCGGCCTCGATGAGCTGGCGGCGGACAAGGGCCGACCGGCTTCGGCTGCCCAGCATACCAACGTAGGCAAATCGTTTCTTGTATATTTCGGTAAGGCATTCCACGTCGAAGGAGTGGGCGCGGGTGGCGACAACAAAGTAGGTCTCCGCACTGCCCTCCACCTGGGTGAGATTTTCGGCATAAGGACCGCAGAGGACCTTTTCTGCCCCGGCGCGGCGAAGGGCGTCAGCGTACTCCGGCCGCTCCTCGAGGCCGGTGACGGGCAGGCCCAGCATGACAGCCAGCCGGACGACAGACTCGGCCACATGGCCTCCGCCGCAGATGACGAGCCGGGGCGCACCTCCGAATTTTTCCACGAAGACCCGCTTATTTTCCAGAGTCAGGATGCCGCTTGCACCACATCCGGCCAGCACCGGGAGATTCCGGGCCAGCAGCCCCTCCGGTCTTGCGGGCCAGACGGGTATGCCTTCACAAAGAAGAAGCCGCGCTCCGCTTTCCGGCCCTTCCAGTACGGAGGCCAGCGTATGCTGCCCCTGTGTGCTGCGCAAAGCGTCCAAAAACTCTCGAATCGACATAGAATTTCTCCATTATGGTTTATTGCTCCACCGGTGTGGCAGCATCGTAGCCCGCATCGTTCAGCTGAGACTGCCACGCCCGCCAGTCCTCGGGCAGCATCCGCCAGCCGAGGCCGCAGCCTGCCGTGATCTCACTGGGCAGCGGGATGAGCCGCCCCGGGATCCCCCGGGCGGCGCACTCTTTCTCCCAGCCCATCGCGCGGGCCGTAGAAGCAAATGAAAGAACGATGTATTGTCTTTTGCGGCGCATATCAGCCCTCCTCGGCCAGCTCACAGACCGCCTCGGCGGCTCTGAGCACCTCGGTCTCTGTGTTCTGGTGGGAGAAGCTGAACCGCACCATCCCCTGCTCCACGGTGCCGAGGGCTTTGTGGATGAGGGGCGCACAATGAGCGCCCGCCCGGACACAGATGCCGTAGTCCTCCCAGAGGATGTCGGCGGCATGGGCTGCGTCCTCATCGCCGAAGTTCAGGGAGACAATGGGCGCACGGTCTGTTTCGTCGAAGCTGCCGTAGATTTTCACGTCGGGAGCATGGACGATTTTCTCATAAAATAGGCGTGTCAGAGCCGTTTCTTTTTCGTGCAGAGCTTCGACGCCCTGCGAAAGTATCCACTCCACGCCTGCCCCGAGGCCCGCGAGGCCGGGAACATTCAGCGTCCCCGCTTCCAGCGCTGTGGGCATCTGAGAGGGGTGTGTTTCGTCGAAACTGTGGATGCCGCTGCCGCCCACCACAAGGGGGGCCATGGTCAGCCCGGGGCGGACATACAGCCCGCCGGTCCCCTGCGGACCCAGCAGCGCCTTGTGTCCGGTGAAACAGAGAACATCCACCCCAAGCGCCTGCACATTGACAGGCCGTGCGCCCGCAGTCTGGGCCGCGTCCACGACAAGCGTAAGACCGTGCTTTTTCGCAAAAGCGGAGACGAATGCAAGGTCCGTAAGATCGCCTGTGACGTTGGAAGCGTGCGTCACCACGACAAGACGGGTATTGGGGCGGAGAAATTTTTCGAACTGCTCATACCGCAGCCGCCCGGTGTCGTCCACCTCCACAAAACTCACTTCTTCCCCCTGCTCCCGCAGGCGATAGAGCGGCCGCAGCACCGAGTTGTGCTCGCAGACCGTCGTGATAACATGGTCGCCGGGGCGGACGAGGCCGCAGAGCGCCGTGTTGAGCGCCTGGGTCACGTTGGCCGTGAAAGCAATGCAGTCCGGACTTTCTGCATGGAAAAGTGTTGCAAGTGTCTCACGGGCATGGTAGACGATCCGGGCCGCGTGAAGGGTCGGCTCATGCGCCCCGCGGCCCGGATTGCCCGCATGTTCCAGCGCATCCAACATGGCCTGGCCCACACAGGGCGGCTTTTGCAGGGTGGTGGCGGCGTTGTCGAGGTAGATCACGGCTTGACCACGTTCCCGGCGTTCAGCATCTTCTCGGCGATAACGTACATATTCGTCACGCCGCCCACGGCCAGCTTCTCGGTCAGACCGTAGAAGTTCAGGCAGGTGCCGCAGGTGAGGATCTCGACGCCCTCAGCCTCCAGCGCCTTGAGGTCGTCCAGCATGGGCGAACCCTCGCAGGTGAGGTGCGCACCGCCGTTATAGAGGAGGATGGTCTTGGGCAGCTTGTCCTGCTGGGTCAGCGAGAAGATAAAAGCCTTCATCAGGGTCTTGCCCAGCTCCTCAGCGCCCTCGCCCATCTTGTCGGACGCGAGGACCACCACCGTATCGGTGCGGGCGTCAGGGGTGCAGACCGGAGCTTCCTCTTCTTCTGCCGCAGGCTCACCCACGGTGAACAGGACGCGGTATTCCCGCTCGGCCAGCTTTTCGGCGGCAGACCGGTAGCCTTTCTGCTGGGCCATTTTGGTGAGGTTCTGGACGGCGATCTCGTTGTCCACGAGCACTTCGACTTCGCCTGCGCCATTCAGTTCAGAAATCGCTTTCTTTGCCTTTACTACAGGCAGCGGGCAGGCGTCCCCTCTGGCATCAACTTTCCGCATAGTTTTCCCTCTCTATCGTATGTTTTATTCAGGATAGTACACAAATATTTCGGTGTCCTGCTTCTCTGTGATCTCTCCCACGATTTGTGCGGGGAGACTGGCTTTTTGCAGCTCGTCCCGGAGGCTTTCAGCCTCTTCCGGAGCCACGGCAAGCAGCAGTCCGCCCGAGGTCTGGGGGTCGAACAAAATTTCCTGCATGGCAAACGGCACATTTTCGAACCGGACGAAAGGCCCGGTGTGGTTGCGGTTGCGCTGACCGGCGGCGGTATAAAGGCAGTCGTCAGCGGCCTGCCACGCACCCGGCAGGACCGGCACAGCGCTGCCGTCGATACGGCAGGACAGCCGCCCGCCCATCATCTCGTGGAGGTGGCCGAGGAAGCTGAACCCGGTCACATCCGTGGCCGCGTGAACATCATAGCTTCGGCTTATCTCGGCGGCAGACTTGTTCAGGGTCGTCATGGAGGCCACGGCGGCATCCATCGCACCGGGGGCAGCTTCGCCCACGCGGTTGGCCGTGCAGATGAGGCCCACACCCAGCGCCTTGGTGAGGATGAGCTTGTCGCCGGGCTTTCCCGTATCATTGGCAGTGAGGCGGCGGGGGTCCACGAGACCGGTGACGGACAAGCCGTACTTCACACCGGTGTCGGCGATGGAGTGGCCTCCCGCGAGGATACCCCCCGCCTCGGCCACTTTTTCGGCGCCGCCGCGCAGGATCTCACCGAGGATGTTCAGATCCATGCTCTCAGGGAAGCAGACGAGGTTCAGTGCAGTCTTCACCTCGCCGCCCATGGCGTAAACGTCGCTGAGGGCATTTGCCGCCGCGATCTGGCCGAAGGTGTAGGGGTCGTCCACCATCGGCGGGAAGAAGTCCACCGTCTGCACCAGCGCGATGTCGTCGGTGATGCGGTAGACAGCCGCATCGTCCCGGCTGTCGTAGCCCACGAGAAGGTCGGGGTCTTTCTCGCCCCGGGGCAGCTTTTCCAGAATATGGCTCAGTACGCCTGCGCCGAGCTTGGCGGTACAGCCACCGCCCGTGCAGAAGACGATTTTATCCTCTTTTGCCATCAGGCTCTCTCCCCTTCCTCGAAGTGTGTCAAACATCCTGTTACATCGTAAGTTTCTTTCAAGATTGCAAGTGTCTGTTCCCCTGCTGCACGGCGGGCCTCGTCGTCGGCCTGGTTGAGGACGACGTAGAATTTCCGCGTGCCGACGCACTTTCTTCCACCTGCTTCACTTGCCAGCAGTTTTGCCAGCAGAGCGGGCGTCAGGGGCGTCTCGGGCGGCACGGCCAGAAGGGCGCAGGCCGCTTCGAGGCGGAAACAGACGTCTTGCAGTGGTTTTCCCACCGCCGACAGCCCGGCTGCTGCCAGCACGATGTCGCTTGACCGCAGGAGCACCGGCTCATGAGCGGCCGGGGCCTTGCAGGGATAGCGCTTCGCGCCGTCAGCCTCGAGCAAAACAGTGTCGGCCTCGGCCATCCAGTCG